>BNJU01002398.1_pt1:0-95000 | contig 797872 bp, 820 predicted proteins | sample 8539281 | NCBI WGS metagenome assembly BNJU01 (sample SAMD00202456, study PRJDB9452) | human saliva metagenome | isolation source: human saliva | place: Japan
TGACAAAATAAAGACCTCTCTGCTGATTACTTAAATCAGTAGAAGATTATTAACAATCGGGCTAAACGGATTCTTCCATTTAGCCCGATTTTGTTATTGGTCTTATTAGGCTAATTGGGCCAATAAGACCAATTAGCCTAATAATGGTTCTTCCGTTAAATGGATAGATATCTCTGATTAGTTATATATAAAAAGCTGGTATTATGTATCTTTAGTGACCAAACTTCAAGAACATGAATACCAGCATAATGCAAAACGCCTTAGGCGTCTTCCAACAAGAGTGTCAGAATCTGCGCTACGAAGGTAATAACTTAGTTTTAGAAATCCAAACTCCAAAGAAAAAACTTTGTTGTCCTGTATGTGGAAGTCATAATATTAATCGTAACGGCAGTCATATTCGTCGCTTTGTAAGTGTTCCTATAGGTCTGAGCAAGACCTATACAGACATGCGTGTACAGCGTATTCAATGTCACGACTGTAGCTGTATCAAACAAGAAAACGTCGACTTTGCCAAAGGGAAACGCTGGCACACAATAGCCTTTGCGAATATGGTGCTTGACCTGTCTGGCTTTGCTACAATCCAGGACATATCATGGTTTCTTCAGGTATCTTGGGATGTAGTGCGTAATATACAAATGGAGTTTCTGCAGTCGAATTACTCCAACCCAGACCTTTCCACATTAAGGCGTATTTCCATTGATGAGTTTGCCACTCATAAGGGGCATGTATACAAGACCATAGTTGTAGATTTGGATAATGGTCATATTGTTTATGTCGGTGATGGCAATGGGAAGAATGCTCTTGATGGTTTCTGGGAACGTCTGGGCAAGGACAAAGAACATATACAAGCAGTATGTACAGACCTTTCTGCAGCATATACAAGAGCTGTAAGTAAGCATCTTCCCAATGCAGCACTTGTAGTAGACCACTTTCATGTAACCAAGCTTATGAACGAAAAGCTGGACTTGCTAAGAAGACAGTTATGGCATGTGGAAAAGGACGTCAACAAGCGTAAAGTAATCAAAGGAACACGTTGGTTGTTGCTTAGAAATGGAAATAATATCATGCACACAGAAATAGACTGGAGAATGCCTTGAGCCTAAACCGTCCGCTAATGATTGCCTATTATCTCAAAGAAGATCTTAAGGAAATATGGAATCAGAGTAGTAAGCAAAAGGCTAAAGCTGTCTTGGATGAATGGGTAAAGCAAGCTATAGAATCTAAAATACAGCCATTAATGAAAATGGCGTCAACTATTAGAGCATACAAGACATACATATTAGCATAGTATGACCATTATATAACAAACGGAACAATAGAAGGAATTAACAACAAAATAAAGGTTTTGAAAAGACAGATATATGGGTTCAGAAATGAAGAATACTTCAAATTAAGACTATATGCACTGCATGATAGGCGTCTACGCATTTAACGGAAGAACCATTTTTATTAGCCCTATTAGCCCTATTAGGCTAATAAGACTAATAAGCCTAATAGGGCTAATAGCCTGCTGTTTTGTCATGATTTTTCACACCTTGAATTTTTGATAGGTGCTCTTTTAGCTTTGAAAAGACGCCCAATTGGCTTCGAAAAGATGCCCTTTTAGAGGCTAACTAACGCCCTTTTGAAGCCTAACTAAGCACCTTTTACTTCTCATGTTTATAAGTCTTTGATTACATGTTAGTTATAGATAGGGTGTGATAAGGCGTTTTTATACCTATATTTTGTACAATAGAGCCTTGTTATTGTAAATATATTTCATAGCTATGTGTGGTGTGTAGTAGAGCAGGTTTGCTTGCCTTCGTTTTGTTTTGGTAGTATAAAACAAAGCAGCCACATTACCAGTGGGGCAATGCGGCTGCGACCTAAGTTTCAATAAAATAATTCAGAGAGTGTTTTATAGTTTAACGCTGAGACCTACATACCATGTTGCACCATATACTGGAGCATACATGAAGGCTGCGTCGTCTGTGTGTTTCTCGTCCTGAATATAGCTGAAGATGTTCTTAGCACCTGCATAAACAGTACATGAACCAAAACGCTTTGCAGCACGGCAGTTGAAGATCATGAAGGTGTTTGTCTTCTTAATCTTTGATGTTGCACCATTGTCCTCAGAGTTATAGTCGATGTACATTTTTCCCTGCAATGAGCTTGTGAGAGAGAAGCTCCATGTGCCAGGAGTATAATCGAGGTCTATATCGCCAGTCATTGCTGGGAAACGAGAAACGTTACGGCTGTCCTTCGCATACTGCAAACGCTGTGGGAACTCCTTTACAGTCTCATCGTTAGGGTCTGACCAGTCTGCACGCTCGTGCTTGAACTTACCTTGATTGAAGGTCCAGTTAATACCAGCATTGAAGTTACGGAAGAGGTTTGCCTTTGCACCTAATTCTACACCCTGTACATAGGCATCGTCAACATTCTCCCACTGGTAAGAATAACCGAACTTCTTAACCTCATCGTCTGCAGGAGAGAACTGAATCTTATCCTTCAAGTTGGTACGGAAGAGGTTGATACTGAACTGATACTTCTTTGCATAGTAGTCTGCTGAGAGGTTATAGCTGATAGCACGCTCACCCTTGAGGTTAGATGATTTCCCACACACGTGGCGAACCACTACAGAGGTGGAGGTCCTCAGAGAATCCGTATGGAGCACGGAAACCTGTACCTACATTGGCACGAAGAACGAGCGAAGGAGTCAATTCATATTTGATAGCAATACGAGGATTGACAGTTGTCTTGCTAAACTTTGTTGTTGGGAAAGCACTGTCTGAAACCTTTACACTGGTAGTGTACTCCTCACCAGAGCTATGTGAATCGATGCGGATACCTGGTACAACGGTCAACTTTGGTGTTACGTTCCACTCATCCTGTACGAAGAAACCAAGTTCGTTAGCATGCTTCTTACCGATAGAAGTGTAAGGAACGCCATAGTATGGACTTGTTTTCTCGTCCTCAGCAGAGATAACATAGAGTCCTGTCTCACGCAAACGAGTGAAGTAACCCTGTACACCACCAAGCAATGTGTGGTTGCCAAGGATTGAAGTGAAGGTGAGCGATGGTGTCACCGTATTCTCCTTAGCAATGTATGGGCGCATCATAGAAACGTCAGGTTCTGCACCGTCCTCATCTGGATGTGCTGGATCCTTGTGAGAATCCATGTAGTCATGGAGGAAGGTATCGTTTGTTGCTTGACGTTTGTGATATACGTAAGCAGTTGTGAGGTTCAGTTCTGAGTGCTTACCGATAGGCAAAGTGTAAGCAAGGTCGGCTGAAAGGCGGTTGGTACGGATGTCCTCAGTACCGTCAGTGTATGGGTTCAGATATTGATCGTTTGTCATGACACCACCGAATCGGTGCTCATCAATCGCCTTACCACGCAGTACGAGTTTATCATTCTTAGCAAAAGGCTGATAGAAGTAAAGGCTGAAACCAAGGTTGTTCATCGTCTCGTCTACTCGATCAGAGATGCCATCCTTGTTCTTTACTTCCTTACGTGTAAGACCATTCTGTGTGCGGTCGATAGCATCCATCTGTGTACGCTGTGCGAATACACTCAGACCGATGTTGTTATAACGCATAGATCCAGAACCCTTATAGCTCTTGAAGCCAAAGTTTCCGAACTGAATATCTCCATTAACAGATGGCTCAAAGGTTGGTTCCTTTGAGATAATGTTGATGGCACCAGCAACGGCACTACTTCCATAGAGGGCTGAACCGGCACCCTTAACTACCTCAAGGCGGTCGATGTCATTGGTTCCAATCTGCTGCAAGCCGTAAACACCGGCAAGACCAGAGTAGATAGGCTCACCATCAATGAGTACCTGTGTGTGCTCAGCACCCAATCCTTGCATACGAACCTCAGAGAAGTTACAGAACTGGCACTGCTGTTCTACACGGATACCCGGTACACCTTCAAGTGCTTCGTATAAGTTTTGGGCATTCTTCTTGGTGATAGCCTGTGATGTCAGAACCTCTGTACGGATAGGTACATCCTTTACAAAGTGGCTGGTACGAGTACCAGTTACAACGACCTGACTCAGCTCCAATGGGTCTTTTTCCAACTCAAAGTAAGCACCAGTACCCTTGTTGGCTTCCATGTTTACTTCGATTTCCTGCTGCTGATACCCAGCAAGTGTAGCAATGATAATCTGCTTTCCAACAGGGAGGTTGCTTAGTTTGAAGTGTCCAGTAGCATCGCATTGAGTTTTAAGGTTGGTACCTTTTACTTGGATTTTTAGCATGAGAGAGGTGTTGTCCACCTTCTTTTGCCTTTTACGTCACCGAAGAGCATTGCGTCGGTGTTTTGTGCCATGGCTGCTAAAAAGAGCATAATATGGCGATCAAGGTTAGTAAATATTTTTTTCATTTGTTATTATATGGTTTGTAAATAACGATGCAAAGTTATGTTATTTTTTATAAATCCAGCAATACCTATTAGTGGGTAATTTCGTCGCTGTTAGGCTAATTAAGCCAGCTTGAGCAGTAAGTGTAATTATAAGTCAGAACTTTAGTTTTTTTCTTGTCAATTTAGGAATAACTCTTGCAGGTTTCAATATTTTCATCTTACTTTGTATGCAAAATAATAACCTCAAACTGTTGAAGACAATTCTCACTATAACAGGCTCGGATAGCACTGGTGGTTCTGGTGTGCAGGCTGATATCAGAACGATAGCAGCTTTAGGGAGGCTATGCGGTGTCGGCTGTAACGTCTGTCACGGTACAGAATACTTTGGGTATTCAGGCCTTCTATGACCTCCCTGCAGAGATTGTCAGAGGGCAGATAGAGGCGATTATCAACGATATGCAGCCTGATACGGTAAAGGTGGGAATGATCAGGACCATAGAGACCTTGGCTGTCGTGGTGGATGCACTGTTGAAGTATCGTCCTCATCATATTATATATGACCCGATTGTGACGGCAAGTAATGGTGACAGACTGATGACAGATGACGTGATTACGCAGATACGTTGTCGTTTGCTGCCACTTTGTTCACTTGTTATTTTGCGTGAGGGAGAGGCTGAAAAAATCTTTGATTGTTCTTCGTTAAAGGGAGAAGGGAGTCGAACTGTACGCTCGTTCGTATTAGACGACCCTTTGCAGCATGGTCTTGCTAATAGTTTTTCATCAGCTCTTGCCGTCTATATCAGTCAGGATGAGCCAGTGGAAGAGGCGTTACAACATGCTCGGGAATATGTACGAACGCTTGTGGCAAGGAAGAGTAATATCAGTGGACGGAGTAGTCAGCTGTATAATGAATTCTTAGAAGCTGTTCAGTTGCATTATCATACTAATCGTGATGTTGCTTTTTATGCTGACTGCCTGAATGTTTCTCCACGTTATTTGTCGCAGGTAGCGCATCGTATATCGGGCAAATCACCAAAGTGTATCATTGATCATACGCTTGCAGAAGCCCTTGCTTGTCAGCTTCGAACGACACAGAAAACAATACAAGAGATTGCTTATGAGCATGGCTTTGCTTCACAAGCTCAGTTCTCTAAGTTCTTTAGAAAGCAGATGGGACAGACTCCGAGTGAGTGGAGACGGACGTAGTGGGGGGGACCTCCCCCAGCCCCTCCAAAGGAGGGGAGAGCCTAACGGGATAAAGTAGGGGACAGCATGTTGGGCTTTAAAGCTCATAAATCCATGTATTGTTCTTACGCTTCTCTCATCGTTTTAAAAGGAATTTCTAATATTAACTAACACATATAACATCTTCATGTACACTCATTCGTGAGTGAAACATGGTAGAAATCTAAAAAATTAAAGTAATATGGCAAATAGACAAGAACTAAACCGCAACCTCGCTCAGATGTTGAAGGGCGGTGTAATTATGGATGTTACAACACCAGAGCAGGCGCGTATTGCTGAGGCTGCAGGTGCTTGTGCAGTAATGGCATTGGAACGTATTCCAGCTGATATTCGTGCAGCTGGTGGCGTTTCACGTATGAGTGACCCTAAAATGATTAAGGGTATTCAGGAGGCTGTTACGATTCCTGTGATGGCAAAGTGCCGTATCGGCCATATCTCTGAGGCACAGATTCTGCAGGCAATAGAGATTGATTACATTGATGAGAGCGAGGTGCTTTCTCCAGCTGATAATATCTATCATATTGATAAGACGCAGTTTGAGGTGCCATTCGTATGTGGTGCACGCAACTTGAGTGAAGCATTGCGCCGTATTGCTGAGGGTGCAACGATGATTCGTACGAAGGGTGAGCCTGGTACGGGTGATGTTGTGCAGGCTGTTAGTCACATGCGTTTGATGCAGAGTCAGATTCGTGAACTCGTTAGCAAGCGTGAGGACGAACTCTTTGAGGCTGCTAAGCAGTTGCAGGCTCCATACGAACTCGTGAAGTATGTACATGAGAATGGTAAGCTTCCTGTAGTGAACTTTGCTGCGGGTGGTGTGGCTACTCCTGCTGATGCTGCGTTAATGATGCAGTTGGGTGCCGAGGGTGTCTTCGTTGGTTCTGGTATCTTCAAGAGTGGTGACCCAGCTAAGCGTGCTGCTGCTATCGTTAAGGCTGTTACAAACTATAATAATCCTAAGGAGTTGGCAGCGTTGTCAGAAGACTTGGGTGAGGCTATGGTTGGTATCAACGAGCACGAGATTGAGGTGCTCATGGCTGAGCGCGGACAATGAGAATTGCTATTCTTGCCCTGCAGGGAGCGTTCTTAGAGCATGAGATGATGCTTCGTAAACTGGGGATTGATTGCTTTGAGGTGCGCCGATTGGAGGATTGGCAGCAGGAGAAAGATGGATTGATAATCCCAGGTGGTGAGAGTACCACTCAAGGAAAGCTCCTTCGTGATCTCGGTTTACTTGATCCCATCCGTGAAGCTATCGAAGCGGGACTTCCTGTCTTTGGTACTTGTGCAGGCTTGATACTTCTTGCTCGTGAAGTAGAGGGAAATAGTCCGTCTGCTCCAGTTCCTCCTCGATTGGGTACAATGAATATGACAGCTGCCCGTAATGCTTACGGTCGTCAGTTGGGTAGTTTCCATGCGGAGGCTCCTTTTAAGGGGATTGAAGGCGATATTCCAATGACTTTTATCCGTGCTCCTTATATAAAGGAAGCGGCTGGAGGGGTAGAAATACTTTCAGAAGTTGATGGTCATATCGTTGCTGCTCGTCAAGGAAATCAGCTTGTTATTGCTTTTCATCCAGAGTTGGATAGTGATACGCGTGTACATGAATACTTCTTGGAAATGGTGAAGTGATACTTTTGATAGAAAAGTAAAAACAAACGTAAAATAAATAGGCTGCCATAGACATTTATAAATGCTTATGGCAGCCTTTTCTTTGGTAGCTTTAATGAATTGAGAGGAGACTTTCGTTATTCCTTTTTTATTTCCTTAAAGTTCCAATCATATTTAGGATTGTTTCTGCTTATGTCCATAACTTGAATATAATCATCGTAAGTCAGAATAGGATGTGGAATCATACCAAAGACGAGTTGATTCTTAAAGTTGATGATGCCATATTTGTTATCTTTCTTTACAATAAACTTATCGCCGCCCACTTTGTACAGCCATTCGTCGTACATGCATGGAATAATAGTCTTATCGTTTTTGTCAACAATACCATATTTATCATTCAGCCTTACACTAAAAAGGCTATCTTCGTCTACTATTACTATCTCTTCGTATTTAAACGGGAAGAGTAGGTCGAGTGTTAGCTTGTTTAGAAGGGCTTCTTTCCCTTCTTTTTCAATGACTGCATACGGACCGCTTGTTTCTCTTATGTCGTTGAAATGCAGCGATTGAAAGATACTGTTGTCTTTCAAAGAGCAAAAGTATATAGCCCTTTCCGTCTTCCAAAGCAATATGGTCACGTATATAAATCTTAGAAAACGATTTATATTTTAATGGGATTAAAACCTCGTTTGAAAAGTTGATTACTCCATAGTGCGAGTTCTGTTTTACAACAAGATAGTCTTTGTTCCCGCTCGAAATATTATAGTATGAATCCATTGACTCATATTGCGGTGATATTAATGCACTGTCGTTCTCATCAAATAAACCAAATCTTCCTTTATTATCTTCAAATATAAAATAAAGAGATTTGCTTAGAATTACCTTTTTCTTCTACCCAATTAGTTATTTGTCCTTTTATTGAGATACCTTTTTAGCAGTGTTTGTTTGTCTCTTTTCAGATAATCTTTTTTCTCACCTTTTTGGAAGTAATAATGGCCGTTATCAAATTTTACGTCATCGTATTCTGACTTTATTAGGCGTTCGCCTTCGGCATTGAACATACCGTATTGACCCTTTTTCTTTTACTATAAGATTAGCAGCTTTTACCAAAACCTCGGTCTATGCTGGAGATATTTTCGTATTCTGCTGATAGCACTTCCTTCCCTTCGTAGGTATAGAGACCTTGTAGCCCATTCAGATATACCTTCCAAAAAAAGCTCCAACTATCGCCAATACGTTCTATCTTGTTGTATTTTATAGGTATTAATTCCTTCCCTTGAGTGTTGTAAATTCCTTTCAGATGGTTTTTGGTCACAATAAACATGTGGCCTTTTAAGGGTTTAATGCTGTCAAGATTATTTAAAAGCAATTTACCTTCTTCTGAGTAAACCGAAAGTTTCCCAGTTTTATTATTTTCCTTTATTTTCCAAAGGGATTCAGGTAGGACAACACCAACCTGCGCCTTTACAGCTACCCAACAGAATAAGGAAAGCATTGATAGAAATATTTTTAAAGCCGTCATCTTTAGCCAAGTTCTTTCATATTAAAGTTTATGATGCAAAGATAACGAAAAAAATCCATTAACAAGATGTTTATGTTTTCTACCGAGTCTTAATCCCATATTCCTTATTTTTATGGCAAGTTTCTCTCCGTTTGACAACATCTTGCAATGTGTTAAGTGCTCCGCACCATTGGTGCTTACCCTCCGCACAATATGTGCTAAGCACCAACACGAGATGTGCTGAACGTTAACACACTGGTTGGAGATAGCAAGAAAGGCTTTTGTTAGTCGTTATTATAATGATAAGACACGAATAAGTAGCTTTTATGGAGGATGCTTGTTGGGCTATACTAATAAGTTTTATAAGCCTATATTTACTGATAAAATGTTTGGAATATCAGACTTTAAGACATAAAAAAAGGACTACCGCTGTAGTCCAACCTTTGTTAACCTTAAATCTAATACTATGAAAAACACGTTGCAAAGATAAAGAGTATTTTTTTATATTTGCAACTTTTCCAATGTAAGTAAATGATGTATTATTGATTTATATCAAGTAGAATATATGACAATTTGATAGTTTAATATAATTTGTCATCAATCACCACAACAGGCTTGATGAGATCGCGTGGTTTGTCCTTCATCAGGTTAAGTGATTCCTCCATGTGGTCAAAGCCATTGAAGCGATGAGTCACAAGATGTGATAGGTTTAGTCTACCTGATGTAACCAATTTGGCGAGTTTTTCCATACGAAGACGACCACCAGGCATCAATCCACCTCTAATGGTCTTGTGTCCCATACCAACACCCCACTCAACACGAGGAATATTAATCGTTTCTCCAGAGCCGAGATAGTTGACATTACCGATAGTTCCACCCGGTTTGAGTACGGTGACAGCTTCTGCAAAGGTGTCAACTGTTCCGCCTGCAATGACGATACGATCAACGCCACGTCCCTTAGTTAGTTTCATCACTTGTTCGGCAATAGGACCATTGTGATAGTCGATAATCTCATTTGCTCCATACTTGCGTGCAGCGTCGGCACAAACCTTTCTGCTACCCACAGCATAGACATAGGATGCACCAGCAAGAGCCGCACCAGCCACAGCCATCAATCCAACCGGTCCAATACCGATAACGAGGACTTCATCTCCGAACTTCACGTCAGCAAGTTCTACTCCGTGGAAGCCTGTAGGTACCATGTCTGAGAGCATAACGGCATCAACTGGGTCAAGTCCTTCTGGAATTAAAGCCAAATTGCCATCGGCATCATTGACATGGAAGTATTCTGCAAAGACACCATCTTTGAAGTTAGAGAACTTCCAACCAGCTAACATACCATTCGAGTGCATGGAGTATCCAGCCTGTGCTTCTAACGAATTCCAATCGGGTGTGATAGCTGGGAACAAGTATTCTGTCTCCCGGTTTGAAGTCCTTTACCATTGATCCAACCTCAACGACTTCGCCCGTAGCTTCGTGTCCGAGAATCATGTCTTTCCTCTCTCCGATAGCTCCTTCCCAAACCGTATGTACGTCAGAGGTACAAGGGGCAACTGCCAATGGTCTAACGATGGCATCCATAGGTCCACAAAGTGGGCGGTCTTTCTCAATCCAACCGGCCTTTCCGATTCCTAACATTGCAAATGCTTTCATAATAAAATCTCTTTTGAAAAAATGAAACTTAGTTTTTTAGCACACTTGCTTATCATGATATATATGTCGCAAATATAGACAGTATTTTTTATATTTGCAAGTGATTTCAAGGAAAAGAAAGCAGTGGTTTTACTATTGTTGAAGGGGAGAAATTGTGGGAAGAGTAGGCAATGATTAGGTGTAGACAGCAATGTGCAGAAGTCTGGTATAAAGAGAGTTGAATAAAAATGAAAAGAAAAACGTAAAGTCTGAAAGAAAAGTTGTAATAAGGCTTATAAAAATGCAATTTTATCCTCTAAAAACTTTGTTATGTCATTTTTTAAGCCTATCTTTGCAAAAATAAAGAGATTAAGGCATTTAAGGATATGGGATTCCGGCATTCAGTGAGATTGATGTTGGAATTCTATCTTTTTATGTCTATTGAAAAACGATTAATTTTTAAAACAAGATATTATGGCTTATATGTCACAGGAAGGTTACGACAAACTCGTAGCCGATTTGCAGTATTTAGAATCTGTTGAACGTCCAAAGGCATCAGCTGCTATTGCCGAGGCTGCCGATAAGGGCGACTTGAGTGAGAATTCAGAGTACGATGCTGCTAAGGAGGCACAGCGTCATCTTGAAGCGCGTATAGCTGAGATGAAGATGACCGTGGCACAAGCAAAGATTGTTGATGTGTCACGTTTGAGTACTGATGCCGTACAGATTATGTCTACTGTTGAGATGACAAACGTAAAGACAAATGCTAAGATGAAGTATACGATTGTTAGTGAGACAGAGGCTAACCTGAAGCAGAATAAGATTTCAATTAAGACCCCTATCGCACAGGGCTTGTTGAATAAGAAGGTGGGTGATGAGGTTGAAATCACTATCCCTCGTGGTACTGTCACTCTGCGCATTGACAAGATCTCTATTGATGCATAACAACAAAACAAGGAGGTTTGTATGACTATATTCAGTAAGATTGCAGCGGGTGAGATTCCAAGCTACAAGTGTGCAGAGAACGAACAGTTCTATGCTTTTCTTGATATTGACCCAGTAACAAAGGGACATACACTTGTCATTCCTCGTAAGGAGGTTGACTACATCTTTGATATGGAAGATGAGGAACTTGCAGCCTTTGAGGTTTTTGCAAAGAAGGTTGCACGTGCCATAAAGACAGTCTTTCCATGTAAGAAGGTGGCTCAGGTCGTCATGGGATTAGAGGTTAATCATGCACATATCCATCTCTTGCCAATGAACAGCGAGGCTGATGTTGATTTCAAGCATCATGTACAAGTTGAGGCTGAGGAGCAGAAGGAGATTGCTGCAAAGATTTTCAAGGCTTTCCAGGATTTGGAATAACACTTGGCTTTTCTGGAATAAGATATTATCAAGATGGGGATATACAGTCATTGCATATCCCCATTTATCATTTTATTTAATATAAGGAAGCTTCGTTTAATAAAGCAATCCCACCTCTATCAAACTTGCTGCTCCCCTCCTTTGGAGGGGTTGGGAGAGGTTTTTCTATCAAATTCTTCTCCTTCTTTATCTGTACTTCATTCACATATTTCCTTACCAATGCCGAGGAATCTTCTTTCTTACAGATAAGTAATACATTGTCCTTTTCTGCAATGATATAACCATCGAGTCCGTTGATAACACCTAATTTGCCTTTAGAAAGCTTTATGATATTATTGGCAGCATCTTCAAGGATAACATCCGAGTCAATGACAACATTGTCGCCTTCTCGCTTGCTTAGTGACTCATAGACTCCATGCCATGTTCCAAGGTCAGCCCACCCAAAGTCGCACTTCATCACATAGACATTCTCCGACTTCTCCAAGATACCATGGTCTAACGAAATGTTTGGATAGCGTGGGAAATTATCATGTATGAAAGCTTCTTCGTCTTCTATCGTTGTTATCTTACCGCCCATCTCGCCTGCACGTAAAACAGAAGGGAGGAAGCCATAGAGACATTGACGAAGGTAATTTGTGTTAGAGAGGAAGAGTCCTGTATTCCAATACCATTCCTTACTATCCATGAACATTTGAGCAAATTCTCGGTCTGGCTTTTCAGTAAAGGCTTGCACCTTATATATATCGCCATTACCAGTGTAGACGCCCTTCTGAATATATCCGTATCCAGGTTCTGGTCGGGTAGGGCTAACACCCATCGTCAGTATAGCATCATTCTTCTCAACAAACGATAATCCCTCTTTTATATTACGGAAGAAAGCATCATCATTTACAATATTATGATCAGAAGGTGATATTATGATATTAGCTTTAGGGTCGAACATCATAATACGATGCACTGCCCATGCAATACTTGGTGCAGTGTTTCTGTGGATTGGTTCAGCCATGATATGGTCGGCTGCCACTTCAGGCAACTGCTCTCTGACAAGGTCAAGATAATCGCAGCTGGTATTAATATAAATGTTCTCTTTTGGAAGAATATTTGCAAAGCGGTCAAATGTTTGTTGAAGCTGAGTACGACCCACACCAAAGAAGTCTATAAATTGCTTCGGGTGCCTATCTCTACTGCAGGGCCATAGTCTTCGTCCCTTGCCACCGGCAAGAATTACACAATAGTTGTTCTGTTTCGTAGTCATTATCTATTTAAGCTAACCGATTTTGTTTCTCCAAAGATACCCTTTTATAACTCATACCTCCAAATCTTTTTATTGTAAAATACTACAAATATGCATTAATCAAAGTATTGTCATTAAATAATTCCTCAAAAATTTGCCAAATCCAGATTTTCTCTCTACCTTTGCACCCGTTGTTCAAACAACAGCCATGCCCAGATGGCGGAATAGGTAGACGCGCTGGTCTCAAACACCAGTGGGGCAACCCATCCCGGTTCGAGCCCGGGTCTGGGTACAACGAATCCCTTGTGAATCGATGATTTGCAAGGGATTTTTCTTTGTAGGGGTACTTAAGATGACCTTGTTATTAATGGATAAAATCTGAACTCACTCAAACCTTTATTCAGAACTCACTTTCATCTTTAATCATACTATTAAGTTTTAAAAATTCATTTCCTGTCATTTTTAACATTGTTTGTAAAGACTTTGAAAATGAATAACTTGTGGCTCTTTAGGTAGTGACAGTAGTGACAGGAAATAAAATTATAGTCTATGCAAAGTGATAAGTTGCTGTTAATTGAAACAGAAAAAGTTGCAGAAACCAAAGGAAAAGTCTATATCATTAATATTACTACATCTTTGTGAAATCTCTACAGTTCTAAATTATTTAATCTCATGTATTTAAAATTTTTTTGTAATTCTTTTTCATCCTGCATTATATTTAATAAAATTGCATCTCTATTTATCTTTGTTTCACCACACATATCTTTTTCTTATCAATACCATGACATCCAAGAAACTATCAACTTGTTTATAGATATCCTCCTCTGTAGAGAACTTAAATAACTATTTAATGCAAAAACTACTTCGTCTGTCCCATACATAATTAATTCTTTTTGCTTCAAAAGTCTATTACGCATTTCTCTATTATTAATAGTCTTATTATCCTTCGAATTTTTTTAAACATATCATAAAAGAAATCATAAAGTTTCGCATAGGCAGAGTACCTTTTTTTCAGATAATTGTCCCTCCATAATTTTTATTCTTTCTGTTTTACGATGAAGTAAAGCACCCTAAGTAGTCTACCCTTAAAAAGCCTAATATTCCTCTGATTCACAGTATATTATACTACAAATCATTTGCTTATATCTGCAAGTTTTTGTACCTTTACATTATAAATCTTGCAGATATTTATGCTTAAACATACATCCAAACAGACTCTCTATGTTCTCTTCTTTAGAGGACATGCTTAGTCATCAACATCCCCTTTTTCCAACTTAGTAATAAGATTAATTGGGAGTGTTTTGAAAATGCTTTTTCTCCATTGTATTGCAATACTAATGGTCGCCCCTGCTCATCCTATTCGCTTGATGTGTGGTCTTTTAATCTTAAAACATTTGCGTAATGTTTCAGATTAAATGGTGGTTTCTCAATGGAGTGAGAATGCTTACTATCAATATTTTTTTGTGGTGGACTTGAATTTATGCCCAAACAACCCCTGTGACGCTTCGAGTTAGTTCACTTCAGAAATCGTATAGGTGAGGAAGGTATGGAGTTAATATTAGCAGAGAGCATCCGTGTTAATACCGACCATGATGACGAAGATCATTTTGATACGGCTTTCATTGATTCTACCGTGCAGGAGAAGAATATAACCTATCCTACAGATGCGAAGTTGCATAAAAAGATAATCAAAAACGTTCTGAAGATAGTTCATGACAAGTGTCTTCCTCTACGACAGAGTTACGCGCGTACGTTGAAAGGGGATTTACCGTTCCCAACGTTTTCGTAATCATCCCAAGAATCGTAAGAAAGCTCTTAAGGCAGATAGACAACTAAGAACCATAGCAGGAAGATTGGTAAGAGAATTAGAGCGTAATCTTGAGGGAAAGAAAGGATATGAGAAGATGTTTGAACTATATTATAGAGTTCTTTCTCAGAATCGAAAGTCAAAGAACAAAGTATATTCTCTGCACGAACCAGATGTGGTTTGCCTCAGCAAAGGTAAGGAACATAAGCAATATGAGTTTGGTAATAAAAGTATCTATTCTTCGCTCATGGTCAGGACTTATTTTGGGTGCATGTTCTTTTAGGAATGAATATGATGGGCATACTATCGAAAAGACGTTGGAACAAACCCAAAGGATGACAGGAAAGCAGGTTGATAAGTTAGCAGGAGATAGAGGGTATAGAGGTGTAAAGCAGATTGGGCAGACAAAGATACTCATTCCAGACACTCCTAAAGCTAAAGATAGCTACTACCAAAGAAAAAAAACACAAACTATTTTGTAAACGAGCAGGTATAGAGCCAACCATAGGACATCTTAAAGCAGACCATCGATTATCTCGCAACTTTTATAAAGGTGTGAAAGGAGATGCTATCAATGTATTATTAGCGGCGGCAGCATATAACTTCAAAAGAGTATGAGAGTTCTTTTTGGACCTTATAAAAAGAATCAGCATAGAGCTTGTCAGTACAGGCTTTATGCTGAAATATAGTTTTTAAGGGATGACTAAGTAGGCGCACAGCAAAGTAACTACTATACTTATAAAACCTAATATAACATTCACGTCCATTTCGATAGTTTTATATTACTCTAATTGTTTTCTATATATGGAGTCTAAGGTTTTCCCATTTTTATCCTTCCATGTAATCCATCCATTATTGCTACTTCCAATACAGAAATCGGCAGCTGTGCTTGGACTGTTGAAAGTTATATCTGAAGTCAGTTCTATTTTACCATTACGCAGATGAGTGTATTCTTTCAATATTTTCTCTCGCTTATCCTTCCAAGTGAGGGATGGAACTGATGAATTCATTATAATACTGCCTTTCAAGACAGTAAATCCTTTGCTATGATAGAAGCCTTTTGCATCGCATCCACGTCCCTTTGTAAAGAAAAGATGTTCTTCTTTTGGTTTGGCAATATCAAATATGCCACAACCAATGAAAGATGTGAGAAATTTTACATCCTCGAAAAATTCGTCCATATCATCCTTACGATATTCTGGAAGATTAGGTGCTTTAGGCGTTTGCTTATTTTCATTTAATACGAAAGAATTTGATACCTTTGCTTCTGCTATTGCTTTATGCTCTAAATATTGTACGTCGGCTTTGGTCATTGCAGCATCTTTAGAAATAAAAAGCAAGGCTTTTTGCCAAAACGCTTTCTTACTATCATGATCTCTCACACGTTCTCTAAAGTTTTCCGTCTCACCAATATATGCTTTCGGTTTTGTAGTCTCGTCTTCACCTAATAAGATGTAAAAAGCTGGTGTCTGTAACTCGTATCGCTCATTCAATATTGAAAGATGTGAGCGAGGAATTACATACATTTGACAAATCTTATTACTGATAAAAACATACTGTGTCCCTTTAGGATCTGCATCTAATAAATATGTTGTTACAGTTTTGCCCATTATTATAATTTTTTTATTTCTTGAAGCAAATCAAAAAGAGGTTTAAAACCATCAAAAATCAAGAGGAGCAAATGTTCCAATCATATTTGACATTTCTATCTTTGCTTCCTTTGTTATACTTTCTGCATATCTGGAAACAAGCCCCTTAAAACTTTTCTTTCCCACAATTTTCTTAAAAAGCCTCATAATATTTTTGCTCCATCATAGAGGTTTTCAATAGTAGCATCATCATTTGAAGGTAATGTTATTGCATATAAAACCAGATTTGTTTTTTTCTTTTGTTTGCAATACTCAACTTGTGTTTGTTTACAGCAGTTACGCCCCTCTGTATCATTATCAAATATTGCGATAATTTTTTTCTATTACTAAAATCTGTCTCGCAAGTTTTTAAACCTTTCATAAATTGTGAATATTATTAGCACCTCCAGTAAAATACATCAAAATCCAAATCTGGATATTTTTGTTTGCAATACTTTATAAGCCGCAAGAATATGAATTTTATCAGTTTGCCCTTCAACTAATAATGTAATAGGTTTATTTGAAGCTAAGAACATATTTTGTTCGTGAATGTTCCACATATTGTCTGTAATGGAAGCCACAAGTTTGGCTATCTCTTTATCAATAATAATAGTATGTCCTTTTGTATCCAGCCCAAGCCCTTCAATATGTTCTTCAAATTTGACCGCAAGTGTTGGAGAATGCGTAGTTATGATATTCTCTCTATTATGATATTTGTCAAAAAGCTCTTTTTAATTGAGTCTTTCTGCTTATGTGGATATGTGCATCTGGTTCGTCAAACAAGAGTAAAGAGTTTTCATCAGCCAGCACTTCTAAAATGGTTATCATTAGTATATTTTTCTTCTCACCCTCACTTAAATCATCTATTTTGATAATTTCGTCATTATCTAATATGATATCATAACTTATTTCTGTTATAATTTTATCTGTTTTAGGCATTGTAGCAGCATACATTGTTTTAAAGAAATCCCTTTCTCCCATATATGCCATTCTTTCCTTTATTTCAGGCAAAAGATAATTTAACTTTATCTTCTGATAAGACTGAAATATCCTCAATCTTATTTAATTGTTTTATCATTCTTAATACAGAGTTATCACTCCACTCTTTTATCTTCTTTAAATCATATTTTATAACTATATTAGCAATTTCTTTTTATCTTTAGCGTTTTGTTACAGAAATCTCTAATGTCCGTATAAATATCAAAATCATACAAGAATAAGGTTAATAGAGATATAGATAGATTATACCGATTTATATATAACATTTGCAACACAGGAGTTACTTCTGATTCCTTAATATTTGCAATATATTCTTTATAATATGGCCAATAAAAATTTTCCCACAAACGTTGGCTTTTCCCCACTATAACACGTGATTACATTAGTTGGCAAGAATTCTTTAGCAATTTTATTAAATTCAGTTTTACTATATTTTTCTTCATTGACAATAAATGTATAAGTTGAGTTTGAAAGCTTTTATTTCTATATTCTTTGCCTTCAACTCATATCTAACTATATAATCAAAATTAGGCTTTATGCAATTTATTCTTGTATAAACCTGCAAAAATAGACGATAATGCTTCTAAGACATTACTCTTTCCGCATCCATTTTTACCGATTAGAACAGTGATGCCATTTTTTTGTCTTTAAAATCTATCTCTATATCCTTGATATTTTTTATAACCTTTGATAGATAATGATTTAAGTTTAAAGAAATTGCTTTGTCATACTTATCCAAATATTTCGTTTTCAAATTCTTTTTATTGCATTGGTACTCATTATTTGAGCATATTGCTGTAAATTGCTTTATTTCTTCTTTCTGTTTGCTAATATATTCAACAATTTTCTTTTGTACATCCAATGGAGGGAGGATGACAGGAGAGTCTAAATATTGTTGACTATTGATATTTGGTTGCGCTGAAACTCTCATATTACCTTTTATCCACTCTTTATAGAGTGAACATTTGGTGTAAGCCAATAAATATTCAGGGATAACTTTTGTTTCATCTAACTTAAAACGAATTAAATAGCCTGCAAATATAGCCTTACCAAACTTATTTTTTTATAAAGAAAAGTTTTACCAACTGTATTTCCTGAGCGTGCAATTAAGAAGTCATTTTCTTTTAATAAATAATGAGTCTGAATAGCCTTTTGCAGAAACCTTCTCTTCATTAAGAGCCATCTTCATTTATATCAGTAATTCTGATATATCTCATTTTTTCCATCAAATACTTGGGAACTATACGGCGCTCCATATTGAGGCTTATCAATAACTACATTGAGGAGGTTTGTATTTTTGTATAGTCTGCTTTTCACGATAGACTTTTCATTATATACATCCCATCGACTTATATTCTTTCGGTGCACAAAACGCATATATTTATAAGTGCTTGACAGCATTTCCTCATCACCTTCATTCCCTTTATCAATATCCAGCACATCTAATAAATAGGAGTTTATGGCTTGTTCTGTTTGTTCAGCTTTCAACATTAAGTCTTCTGCTTCCTTAATCTTTTTCTTGTAGGCAGAGACGAGAACTTCCTGTTGAGAAAGCGTAAGTAGTGGGATTTCCGTATCAAGAAAATCATCTGGTTTTAGACGAGCTTTTGAAATTCCCGTAATCTTCTTGTTGAGAATAGTCTTAAAGAAATCACTTCGAAGTACCATAACGAGATACTCTCCAAGGATTTTGGTAGAATCAATCTTATAAGCAGGGTATTCAGAACTTACTCCAAACGGAATACTATCTTTGGAATGATAATATATACAGCCATGCCGTGCGTTGATTTTTGAATAAATCAACATGTCACCTTCCACCTTATAAAGGTTACCCTTAAATGATTTAGTCTCATTTACGCCTCTAAGAAATAAGTTGCCTGAAAAAAATTAATCTTTGAGATAATCTGCCAATTATTGACAAGCATTTCTTCTTTAGAGACAGGGATTTTTATGAAAATGCAGAATTTCTCTTAATTTTACGGAGTTCTTAAACGATATATTACGATCCGTATACCGCTTAACATCCCATAATGCAAGAAATCTATAATTTATAAACTTGATATATTTATATCCATTGGTATCCATATTTATCACTTCTTTACATTGTAAAAACGGCTCAGGCTCAGACATAATGCCCCCAGTTTCTCTGTAACGGAAAACATAGCCTCCTTCATCTGTTTTTGTATTTGATGGTTTTAAAAGGTATATCCCACAGTTTGTTTTTCAATGCGGTAAGCTTAAATTCCTTTGCCAATGGTATGAGACTCGTTCTCTATTTCTTTTTCCGGTTGTACTGATTCCTGCTTTTTGTATTTCAGCAATAGGGATTTTTATAGTCAAACTTCTCCTTGACTATTGTTTTCACCTCTGTTTCTATCTTTTCTTGCAAGGCTTTTAGTTTTGCTCGGCAAACTTTCTTTTCTTCTTTTGAGAGTGCTTCATTTCCTTTTAACTTCAGCTTCTCTTGAAGTTCATCTATCTTTTCCTGATATTTTGAAGTAACTGCTATCTGAGCTTCACTCTGTATTTGAGAGTAAGTCGCAGCCTCGTCTTCAGTAAACTTCTTAAAGAACAACAGACTGGGTTTTACAGTTGCTCCTGATGCAATGAATACATCTTGAGGAATGGAAACAATCAGCAATATCTTTGCTTTGCCCTCTACAAAATCACGCGCCTTTTGTAAATTGGTATTATTCAACACGCCTTCGGGCAATACTATACCCATTCTGCCACCTGGCTTTAGGAGATTCAGACAACGCTCTATAAACAACACTTCCGTAAGACTGCTATCTATTTTATAAAGGCTAAGTAAAGACTCGTTTATATTATCATTGACTTGTCGCAAAGCTTTTTTATATTCCTCTCCGTATCGTTTTAACATATGCTGCAATTTTTTTGTTTCATCCGTAAATCTGTCAGCCTCTGATATTTTTAAGTCTTTCTCTACTCTTGCTCCAAAAGGAGGATTAGTAAGAATAATATCAAAACGATTCTCAAAAATACCATTCACATTTAGCAATCCATCATGATGGTGTACACCACCATGACCATCACCATGCATAATCATATTCATCTTGGCTGTACGTGCCATTCGGGGATTGGCATCCGTTCCGTAGATACAGTCAAACGATAGAGAACGTAAACGCCCTTTTTCGTTGTTGATATTCAGTTCTTGATTTAAATAAGAAAACGTTTGTGCAACTTCTTTTTCTACCTTTTGCTTCTTTTTCTCTGGTAGCTTGTCGTAATCATCACCATAGCGTTCCGCTTTAAAGTTGTCTTTTTGTAGTTCAATATCCTTTTCTATCTTTTCTCGAACATACTCAAAAGTTTTAATTAAGAATCCACCACTTCCACAACAAGGGTCACAAACCAATTCTCCTTCTTGTGGGTCAAGTACAGACACCATAAAATCTACCACTGTTCGGGGAGTAAAGAACTGACCTAATTCTCCCCTAAATGTTTTCCCAAGAAACTTTTCAAAAGCTATACCCTTCACGTCATCAGAGGTTGTAGAGAGATTATAAATCTCCAGCTCCTTTACAATTTGTTCAAAACTATTTTCACGTATTTCAATCTTGGCATTATCATCAAATAGATGATCGTTGGCAAACTCTTGCTTTGTCAAATCAAATAAATCTTGAAAGAAAGGTTTTTCCTCCTTTATTTTCATTTCTTTGTTGTACTCTTCTCTATTCTTCTTCAAAGTCTTAAAGCGCTTTGCAGAAAATATCTGAGAATCAGAATTACTACGCTCATAACGTATTTTTATGAAAAGGATTTTACTAATTTCATCAAAAGCTGCTTCTGGTGAAAGTTTATCATTATTGCGAATGATATTGTGACATTTGAACAATAGCTTTGAAAACTCATCACGTGTAAAAGCTTTTGTTTGCTTCAACAGCTTCTCTACTTCCTTTTGGTTACCAGCTTGCTCTGCATTAGGAATATCTACAATTTCATCCAATTTGTCTGGTATTTGTCCTTTTACAACCTTAAAGATACGAGTTTCTTTTAAGTTGGTAGTTACAAAGAAATCAGCATGTGCCCATGAAGCGTAGTTCATTCCTTGATAATAATCTTCTTTGTGTATCGTTACAGACTCTGCTTTACACTCCACAACTATCAAAGGATACTTATTTGCATCTTTGTCCTCTTTACTTCTCCAAACCACAATGTCAGCACGGGCAGCTCCTTGCCCACGCTGAGAATTGGAAACTTGTACTTCTTGGTCCATTTGATTTATAGTGTAGCCATAACTATCCACCAAACGCTTGATGTATGTTTGTCTAACCTCTTCTTCTGGCTTTAGTATAAGCCATTTGTCTTTTAGAGGAGCATATATCTTGTTGTCTTTACTTGTATTTCCATATTAAATCTTTATATTCAGTTTATACGGAGTTAAAAACTTTTTAGATGGAGCAATGCCTCTGAACTAATTTATTTATGATAGAAGGTGTTGCTGTTAAGGTTTTTATGCCAACTTTAATCATATCTTTTGTGAAAACTAACTTCAGACAGCTTTTTGTGTTCCATATTTGTGTAACTTGATTGAGGCATAAAAGTACTCATAATTTCTTAAACTATATGCATTATGTGTGAAAAATTGTTTGTCTATAAACAAAAAAAGTTCTTTAGTTTAATTTTTTTGTTGAGTTGAAAACAGAGATGAGTGATATGACTCTTAAAAGTTGTAATCTGTTTAGTAAATATGACAATTGAAAGAATTTACTAATAAGCGTTGAAGCATAGAGAGGATATTATGGCTGGTAAAGAGACTACTGAGCAGAAAATTGTTTATGCTTCATGTCTGTAAGGTATAATTGTACTATCATTTTGAAATTACTTTTACGATAAGAAGAAATTATTCTCACGAACACAATATGCGAAAAGAGAAGCGGTAGAGGGCGATAAGGAGGCGAAAGTGTCTGATGAAAGAGATAAGCTTGTACAAGAAATGGCTATGTTTTTAAAAAAAGACTTATCTTTGTCCTTCAGATATCGTATAAAAATAGAATTGCAAAATGATAGATAAAACGAAACTGATGCTTGTTCTGTTGGTAGTGATTGTGACGGTCATTACTTGTATTCATCCAATCTATCCGAATGAACAGACGCTACAGCATATCGGTACTGTGCTGTTGCTGATACCGCTGACGATGGATGTCTTTAGGAAACAACTTCCAATGTCAGCGTTTGTTGGTATCGTTGGTTTTACACTTCTTCATGTTATTGGCGCACGTTATATTTATTCATACGTGCCTTATAAAGAGTGGGCAGTCTCATTAGGTTTGGTTGAAAAAGGTTTCTTCCATGACCCACGTAATCATTATGATCGGTTAGTACATTTCTCTTTTGGTGCATTGATGTTCCCTTACTTCGTCTATCTTTGTAGGAAATGGGTAAAACAGCAATCGTTTGTAGCTGTTGTGATGGCGTGGATGATGATTCAAACGGGTAGTTTGATTTACGAGCTATTTGAATGGTTACTGACGATAGTCATGACAGCAGAGGAAGCTGACTATTATAATGGCCAGCAAGGTGATATGTGGGATGCACAGAAGGATATGGCTTTGGCACTGGTTGGCTCTACTGGAATGTTCTTAGTATATGCTGTTCGTAGCCTTATCAGAAGGGGCAAATAGGACAAACTGAGATGAAAGGTTACATCGCTGCATAGGCTTGTGGGTATAAAATAAAAATAGATTTTACGCCTTGAATTAATTAGAAAGCATTGCTGTGTAACTACAGATAATTATCACTTCGGAATTATTTTCACGACAAGAAGAATTTATTTTTCATGAAAAAGAAATATTTATGTTCATGAAGAAAAAAATAATTATTTTTCATGAAAATAATTTGAGAAAGGATAATTCTGATGGTGAAAAGAAGCGGACAGTCTTTATGAATATTGATAGTTCTGAGAAGTTGAAAAGAGCCTTAGGATGGTTTGAAAAAGAGGGTGATGTGTTTTTGCTTAGTTTGGCTTGTGAGGGAATGTGAAAAGGTGCAAATTGTCACTTGTGGATAGCATTTAGATGTAAATTTATGTGTATTTTCTTGGCAAATCAACCTTTTTTTCTTACCTTTACACCAAATTTGAATAACGAACATTATGAGTTACAACTTATTAAAAGGTAAAAGAGGTGTTATTTTTGGAGCCCTCAACGAGATGTCAATCGCATGGAAAGTTGCTGAAAGAGCAGTTGAGGAAGGTGCAACAATCACTTTGTCAAATACTCCAATCGCAGTAAGAATGGGTACAGTAAATGCACTGTCTGAGAAGTTAAACTGCGAGGTTATTCCTGCTGACGCAACAAACGTTGAGGACTTGGAGAACGTATTCAAGCGCTCAATGGAGGTTTTGGGTGGTAAGATCGACTTCGTTCTGCACTCTATCGGTATGTCACCAAACGTGCGTAAGCACCGTACATACGATGACTTGGACTATAAGATGCTTGACACTACACTGGATATCTCAGCTGTTTCATTCCACAAGATGATTCAGAGTGCTAAGAAACTTGATGCTATCAACGACTATGGTTCAATCCTTGCACTCTCTTACGTAGCTGCTCAGCGTACCTTCTACGGTTACAATGATATGGCTGATGCTAAGGCATTGTTGGAGAGTATCGGTCGTAGCTTCGGTTATATTTATGGTCGTGAGAAGCACGTACGTATCAATACTATTTCTCAGTCACCTACAATGACAACTGCTGGTTCAGGTGTGAAGGGTATGGATAAGCTCTTCGACTTCGCTGATCGTATGTCTCCATTGGGCAACGCAAGTGCTGATGAGTGTGCTGACTATTGTATCGTAATGTTCTCTGACCTCACCCGTAAGGTGACAATGCAGAACCTTTACCACGATGGTGGTTTCTCAAATGTAGGTATGAGTCTTCGCGCTATGGCTACATACGAGAAGGGTCTCGATGAGTATAAGGACGAGAACGGTAATATTATCTACGGATAAAAAGCCTCCGACAGAAGCCTTCCCCAACCCCTCCGAAAGGAGGGGAGTGCAAATAAAAGGTGGGTAGGATAAAGGGATTATCTTTATTATGATAGTTTTTCCACTACTATCGAATATAAATCCTCTTTATGATTACGATGAGGAAGGTTTTAGGAAAAATAATAAAAAAACTCCAGTAGGTGAAAAACTTACTGGAGCTTTTTATTTTCTATTGTTATTCTCAAATCACTTTTTTTCATACCAAATCATACGCAAATTTGTCTCCCTCCCCTTTCGGGGAGGGTCAGGGGTGGGGCTTTATTTCCTTCCAAAGTCGGCAGGAATCTCACCCCACTGCTTTGTTTCCCACTTTATAATAGGTGTTGTTACCTTATGCGTTTGGAGCCAATGTTCTGCACGAGCGATGACTTGATGGAGTTGTTCAGTATCTGCGTTGCGGATAAAAGTAGTCTTACAACGCTTTTTGTTTACCCATAAGATAGCATTATAAGAGTCGCTATAAATAACTTTATCCTTGATACCTTGCTTCTCCATCAGTGCCAAAGCATGAACAATAGCGAGGAACTCACCAATGTTGTTTGTTCCCATTACTGGACCAAAATGGAAGACTCTCGCCCCTGTTTGTAGGTCGACACATTGATACTCCATAGGACCCGGGTTGCCTGAACAAGCAGCGTCAACAGCCCAAGCACCAGCCCCCCTCAGTCCCCCCGAAAGGGGGGAAGCCCCAGTCTGCTGTGGTTGGATAGCTGACTGAGAGTTTGTTTGAGAATTTGTCTGTGTGTTTGGTTGAGCACCACCAGCTTGATTCGTGTTATGTGCGTCTATTGCCATTATGGTTTCTTTAATCTTCTTGATAACTTCTTCCCGATGGTTGAATATTTCTTCATTAGTGAATCGGATGACTGTATAACCCCATTGCTCAAGGTCATGAGTCCGTTCCTCATCCTTTATAATCTGTTCATCGTTAAAATGATACTTACCATCAATTTCAACAATAAGTTTATACTTAAGGTTGATGAAGTCGGCAATGTATTGTTTGATGATATGTTGTCTACGAAACTTATATCCACTTTGTTTTCCTTTTAGGTATAACCAAAGTAGATTTTCTGCTTGTGTAGCGTACTGTCTGTCCTTGATAGCATTTGCTTTCAGCAGTTCATACTCTATCTCATCAGCCGTTTCGTAGATATACATAGTCTAATCAAGTCTTACTTTTATCCCCCTTGTCCAATTAATTTCCCTCCCATCTCTTCAAAAAGGGCTACTATGACCTTTCTTATCCTATTAGCCTCCCTCCCCTTTCGGGAGGGTCGAGTGAGGGCCCTACATTCTCTCTGGCACCTCAATACCGAGCAATGCCATACCGTTCTTGATGACCTTAGCCACATTCTTGGCAATCATCAGACGGGTAATCTTCTCTGCTTCGGTATCAGCATTGAGGATGCTGTAGTCATGATAGAACTGGTTGAACTCCTTAGTCAGCTCATAGCAGTAGTTTGCAATACCACTTGGGCTATAGTCGATACCAGCCTGTGCAACTGCAGCACCGAAGTCATTGAGCTTCTGGATGAGTGCAATCTCCTTGTCATTGAGTGGAGCGTCGTCGTTGAGTGATGTAGGCAAGGTGATGTTCTGTGCCTCAGCTTTACGGAGAATACTGCGAATACGTGCGTAAGTGTACTGGATGAATGGTCCTGTATTACCATTGAAGTCAATAGACTCCTCTGGGTTGAAGAGCATATTCTTGCGTGCATCAACTTTAAGGATGAAGTACTTCAGTGCACCCATACCCACGATACGTGCAATCTCGTTCTTCTCTTCCTCAGTGATACCTTCCAACTTGTTCACCTTATCCTCGCTAAGACTCTTTGCGTTCTCAATCATTGATGCAACAAGGTCGTCTGCATCGACAACTGTTCCCTCACGACTCTTCATCTTACCGTTTGGTAATTCAACCATACCGTATGAGAAGTGCACAAGGTCTTTACCCCCATTTGAAGCCCAAACGGTCCAAGAGGATAGAGAGAACTTGGAAGTGGTAGTTCTGCTCGTTACCAACGACATAAATCATCTTGTCGATAGGGAAGTCGTTGAAACGCATCTCTGCCGTACCAATATCCTGTGTCATATAAACCGATGTACCGTCCTTACGCAACAAGAGTTTCTGATCTAAGCCCTCATCGGTGAGGTCAGCCCATACGGAGTTGTCTTCCTTGCGGATGAAAAGACCCTTTGCAAGACCTTCTTCCACCTTCTTCTTACCAGCGAGATAAGTGCTTGATTCGTAGTAAATCTTATCGAATCCAACGCCCAACGCTTTGTATGTCTCATCAAAACCAGCATATACCCAGTTGTTCATCATTTCCCACAAGCCACGAATCTCTGGGTCGTTAGCTTCCCACTTCACGAGCATATCGCGTGTTTCCTTCATCAGTGGAGCCTCGTGTTCAGCTTTAGCTTTTGCCTCTTCGGCTGTCAATCCCTCCTTCTCATACTGCTCCTGCAGCTGCTTGCACTCCTCTTTGTAGTGCTTGTCGAAGAGAACATAGAAGTCACCAACTAAGTGGTCACCTTTCTTTCCTGCCTGCTCTGGTGTGATACCATTGCCCCACTTCTGCCAAGCCAGCATTGACTTACAGATGTGGATACCACGGTCATTCACGATATTTGTCTTTACCACCTTGTTACCATTAGCCTCCATAATCTGTGCCAACGACCAACCGAGGAGGTTGTTACGTACGTGACCAAGGTGAAGTGGCTTATTTGTGTTAGGTGAAGAGTATTCAATCATCACCAATGGACTCTCGTCTGTCACACGCTTCTCGCCAAACTTCTCGTCAGCGTTGATATCATTCAACAGACCTGTCCATGCTGCCTGCGCAATAACGAGGTTAAGGAAGCCCTTTACAACGTTGAAATCGGCTACAGCCTTACAGTTCTTCTTTAGGTATTCACCTAAATCCTGTGCCGTATCTTCAGGCTTCTTATGTGAAGTCTTCAGCAATGGGAAGGTGACGAGTGTGAGGTTACCCTCAAAGTCGCTGCGTGTCTTCTGCAGCTGAATCATCTTTTCAGGAACTTCTGTTCCATACAATTCCTTTACAGCTGCAAGTGCAGCAACGGTAATTTGCTCTTCTATCTTCATCTTTTGTTTCTTTTTATCTGTCTGCAAAGTTACGGAAAATCAGCCGAATAACGGCAGGAGGAGAGGTTAATTCATAATTATGATTGGTTTTTAATTCAGAATTCAGAATTCAGAATTCATAATTATGATTACTTTTAAGGCACAGTTGATAATCCAAATATCAGAATAATGATTGGTTTTAATTCAGAATTCAGTATTCAAAAATTCATAATTTTTGAATACTTTGAAGATATAGTAGGGTTGCTGTATTTCATTATAAAGAAGGCTGATTGTCGTGGATGTTATGGTTATATTCGGTTGTGGAAGTCCTTTCTAACGATAGATTGCAGATATGAAGATTGTCTGTAAAGTGGTGATTAGGCGTCAACACCATTGGTGTTCATGCCCAGCACCAATGGTGCGGAGGCTTAGCACCAATGGTGCTTACACATCATACGACGTGGAGAAAGTTACTTTTTATCCCCCGATGTCTGTATAATCCTTTTATTTTCTATGCTTCTATGTCTTCACTCCTTGCCTTTCGCATCCTCTTCCTATCAAAGATTTTTCCCGATTTTACCTTTCAATGGTATAATATCCACCCTTTTCTTTGATATAATCAATGAGTTCTGCGAAGATTTGGTTTTGTCTTAATGTCGGCTCATTACCTGTAAGAATCAGCTGTTTGCGGGCTCTTGTGATGGCAACATTCAGTTTACGGTCGATGGGTTGACCGTCTTCGTAGAATGTGTTGGCGGTGAGGAAATCGAGTTGATAGCGACTTTGAATGGTGAAGGAGTAGAGGATGATGTCACGCTGGCTGCCCTGATAGCGTTCAACGGTGTCAATACTGATTTCCTCTAATTCGGGAATACCGAGTTTCTCAATCTCCTTTCTAATCATTGCAATCTGGTTGCGGTAAGGCACGATGACACCAACAGACTTTTGCGAATCAAAGTTATTGCCGAGTTGTCGGTATAAACGTCTAAGTAGGTCGGTAATGATACGTGCTTCCTCCGTGTTTACTTTCTCTGAAATATTCAGTTGTCGACACGGCTTTGAAGGGATGAAAATCATACGATGCGCCTTTAAAACATCATCGGCCTCATCCTCACTCGTTTCGTTATAAGCCAATGTCTGCTCCAACTGATGCGCTAATGGTACACATTCAAGTTGTTCACGTGCGTAGAACTTACGATTAGCAAAGTCGGCAATATCCGGATGCATGCGTCCTTGTTTGTGCAGTGTACCTACAAACTCAGTTCTCCCTGCTGCCCGCTCTGTGAGGATAAGGCGTTCAAAGAGGGAGCTTGCGCAAGAGTTAAGGTGGATTGCTTTCAGTGTTTCGTCTTCAACAAGCACTTCCGTATCACTCTGTTGTACCACCGCTGGCAATTGTTTATGGTCGCCTATTAGTATAAACTTACCGATGGCCTCACCCCCCGCCCTCTCCTTCAGAGAGGGAGCTACAAGATTGGTGATGTTTTGCGATATGTTAGTATAGGAACTATTTGCAGAATTATAGGTGTTCTGTTGTAGTCCTGTTAGGGATTTGTTAGCAGCAGTCCCTCTCTGAAGGAGAGGGCGGGGGGTGAGGCCACAATACTCTTTAGCACCCACTCTGTCTGGTTTATTACCTCGTTATTGGTGAATCGTAGTACATAAAAACCTTGTTCGTTAAGGAACTCTGTGCGAATCGTGTCTTTTTCTTTCTGTTCTTCTATGTTATGATATTCACCATCAACTTCAATGATAAGACTAATTTCTAAGCATATAAAATCAGCAATATAGTCCCCTATCGCATGTTGTCGTCTGAATTTTAAACCTAATTGTCGGTCTCTTATACATTGCCAGAGTAAAGTTTCGGCATCAGTTGGGTTCTTACGATTATTAACAGCATTGTTTTTAAGAATCTGATAGATGTCAGGGTGGGCTGTACGAAGGGGAGACGTCTTAGTCCCTGCGCTCTCCTTTAGAGAGGAAGTTGCAAGATTGGTGAGGTTTTGTTGTATGTTTGCAGAATATTTATTTACCATCTTATAGTCCCCCTGCTGTAATCCTTTGAGGGATTTGTTAGCAGCAGCTCCCTCTCTGAAGGAGAGGGCGGGGGGTGAGGCTGTAAGTAAACCAATGATATTCGGTTCTAATATTTGACTCGCTTCATCAATAATGGCGAGGTCGAAATGCTTGATATTAAAGAGTGCAGCATTGCTGTTCATTGTTGAGGTTGTGGCTACAATGATTTGAGCATCTGCTAAGGTAGACTTTATGCTGTTGAGGGTTGCATTCTCATCTAACACTTCCTTCAATAAATGGTCACTATATTTCGGGTCGCAACTGAACTCATTACCGATGCGGATATAGTCAAGTTCGTTCTCTGTCAGCATATTACAAATCTCGTCAACAGCACGATTTGTATAGGCAAGGAGGAGGATTGAACTTTGAACTTTGAACTTTGAACTTTGAACTTTGGACTTTTCAGCCAACTGTTCACGCACAAGGAATTGCAGAGCCTGCGAGGTTTTGCCAGTGCCAGGAGGACCGATAAGAAGGAAATAATCCTGTGCCTGCTTAGCTTTCAAGATGATTTCGTCATAATCGGGGTGATAGCTACGGGATAAGGTAAGGGATTTATCGACGCGTGGTGTGCGTTGCCCTAAGAGCAACTGACGACGTTCTTCGTTTGAAGTGATGAAGGTGTAAAGACTTCTGATAGCCGATGTACCACCGATGTCACTACCTGCATGCTCAATAGCGAAGTAATCTCCGCTGATAAGATCAGGGTTTTGCTGCCCGTCATTGAGGTGTACAGTAATGCTATCACCATGTATTTCTTGTAAAGAACCTTTGAAGAGAATACTCTTTCTCACGTCAGGTGCCTCGTTCTTCTTGTACGAATAGAGATAAATCATGTCTCCTCGGCGAAAGTTAGGGGGAGGAAATCTTCGCCCTGTTGGGGTACAGATAGTGTTATCGTATCATAGCCGTTGAACGAGCTGCTACGCTCTTTCTCAATGATAGTCAGCCTTGTATAGATGTTTCCTGTCTCTTTCTTCTCCGCAAGCGGCATGTTCCATAGGTCAGCATTACTATTTCCTACACCTTCTTGCACCCCCACTTTCGATACTAATTGTTCCTTGATAACAAAGGTCATCATACGTGTGAAATAAGCACGTTCGAGGTCGTTGAGTTGGTGAAGTGGTGCCAGTGTCTCAGTGAGTTGTGGTAAGAGGTATCTATTGTAGAAGTTATCGTTTTGCTTCTCAACGTTCAATGTCTGCGGTGTGAGCAATGGCAACATCCTATCAAAGCCATTTTCTGCCATCCAAAACTCCGTTGCTACGGCTTGATTGCGGAAGCGAATAGCTTCACGAATCAGCTTTTGGAGGGGCTCCACTTCGAGCAGTCCGTCGGGTAGGGGATATTTAGAATACAAGAGTTGGATGTGTGCATTCTTCGGACTGAGTTGGAAGTTATATTGCAAGATACCATAGTAGAGCAACACCTGCACGTAGTGTTTCTCAACATGGAGTGACCCATGTGGATTTTTGTATTTGCGTTCAATAAAAGTATTCTTTCCCGACTTCTGCTCAACAAGTAGTTTTAAGTCGGTTGTCATCAAGTCGACACGACCCTGTATGCCCAATCGTTCGCAAACGAATGACGGTTCAAGAATTGCTTTCTCACGGTCGAAGGTTTGGAAGATTTCATCAACAATTTCCTTGATATTCTCCACCTGTCGTTCTGCATCTTGTTTGAAAGACGCTGCATCAAAGTCGGGACAGGTCGCATAGTCCAAAGCCTTCTCTCTGAAGTTAGAACGGAAGGTTTCTTTGATGTCGTATTCTGCAGGATGATTGATGATATCATCGAGTGCAGAACCAGCGAAATTACCCAATACAATGTGTTTATTGCTGAGGCGAGGAGTAAGTCTATTGACGGTGAAAAGCAACGGATGGTGTCCGTAAGTCTCAAAACAGTTTGCTATGGTAGAGATATCTATCAGATAGTCTGGCTCAACGACGATAAGACGTGGTACGACCTTCTTTCGGGTGACAGTGCAGTCAAGGAGATTTAGCTGCATTCCTTCGCGTAGCATCGGGCGTAAGTAGCTGAAATCAATGTAGTCTGGTGTGTTCATATAGTCCACCGTTAAGAGTTCTTCGCTACTGTCTTGATTGGTTATAGCTACCTGAATAGTACTTTCGTCCCACTCTCTTACGATACAACGAATGTAACGATAATTCGTAATCTGAATGTTCTCTGTGATGCGTCCGTGTGCAGGAATCTTTCCAACGAGGAACGAAGGAATAGCTTCTTGCACAACAGCAGAAACGAAAATAGCTAAGGCACGACAGTCGTAAGCCACATCTTCAGGTAGAATCGGAGCGTAAGAGTTACTATGTCGACGCATTTTCTGGATTGCTACAATGTCCTGTGGGGCAATATTATGCTGTCGGCAGAGCGACTCCACCTGCGAAGAAAGGTTGCCGAAACCATGTCGGGTGTTTTTTAATCCTTCATGACAGGCAATGACGAGTGTCTCGTGCATGATAAGAGCCTGCGCTTCAGAAGGTGCCGAAAGGATGTCAGCGATACGTGAGAATAGTTCGTGTGCCATTATGATAATGTTTCCCCAGTCCTCTTAATAAAGAAGAATTGTTTTTTATACTATGCGTGGGGACTAATTCGTTGGGTTATGTTTTGAGTGGGTGTTATTGCTTTGTTATCAGTTGGTTGTGAACGTTCTTTATTGCAGAAAGCCTATTGTTGTGAATTCTTTTCATGAAGAGAAGAATTTATTTACATGAAAATAAATATTTCTTTCACGATGAAAAATATTTCTTTTCATGAAAATAATTCACAGTAGTGAGTCTTTTTGCCTGCTTACTGTCCTCCCAAGCGTTCAAAGAAAGTGATAATATCCTCCCAAGTCTTGAACTCTTCGCTACCGAAAAAGTAGGCTTGTGCCGAGGAAGTCGTCGTGTTCAGTACTACTGATGAAGTAGTCGCCATAGAGAAGGTGAGGTTGGTTGGTGAAGATCGTATGGTTCCACGCTGGTGCGCTGAAAGTATCTTCAATCCATGCCTGTTGTTCAGTGATGGCTGATGGATTGTTGGTAGGTGCAGGACACACAAAGAATACGTTATAGTTATCAAGTAAGAACTCGTAAGCTTTATTCAGACTTGATTTCGGTTTACCATATCCATCAGCGAGGGTGTTCTGGTCAATGAGTACCGTACGACGTTCGCGGCCTTCCTGTCGGTCGTCAACCCATCGGATAACAGGCATGAGGTAATGGAATACAACCTTCTCGATAAGTCTATGTTCACCATGAAAATGGATTGCCTGAGGGTAATGTTCATGGAAAAGGTCAAAGGTGTGGACAAATGGGTCAGCATCACCAAAGAGTCCGAAGACGCGTTGCTGCTCTTCCTCTGTCACTTGTGAGAAACACTTTTCAGTTATCTCTTTGTATTCCTTCACCAAAGCTTTGGTCACGATAACCTCCTGTATGCCATCTTGTCGCTCATTTTGGAATACCTGTTTACCCATCATATTTGTCTCGCTGATGGTTGTTCCCATCTGAAAAGCAGGATTCACGCAGATACGGTCGACACCATAAAGCATCTCTGTGTACATACCTCCCATTGAAGTACCAATGATAAGGTCGGGCTTTTCGGTGTCAACAAGGTTGCGTAATAGTTCCATTGCCTCCTCAGGATGTATGGGGAGGTCGGGCGCAATGACAGTTGCTTCGGGCATATAGTCCCTCAGCATCTGTACCGTATGACTTGAACCGGCTGACATAAAGCCGTGAACGTAGATAATCTTCTTACCTACCATGAGGTCGGGAAAGGTCTTCTTATATTGATTTTTCCATTGTTTCTATTTAGGAGTTAGAGGAGTTGAAGAGGTGAAAGGGAGGAGGGAAACTTAGGAGTTAAAGGAGTTGAAGGAGTGAAATGAAGTTAAGAGAAATGTGTTGTGAGGTGCCTTTGTGTTGATTTTTCCATGTCAGAAGCTTTTTCCAAATGTCCTCCCAGAGAATTTCTTTAAGTCTCTATGAAAGAGTGAATAACTGCGATAATAGTGTGAGAATAGCATCCCTCTTTTTCCCTCTTTGCCTCCCCTCCCTTCGGAGGGGTCGGGGGAGGCTTTTCCAAATGTCCTCCCAGAGAATTTCTTTAAGTCTCTATGAAAGAGTGAATAACTGCGATAATAGTGTGAGAATAGCATCCCTCTTTTTCCCTCTTTGCCTCCCCTCCCTTCGGAGGGGTCGGGGGAGGCTTTTATATCAGTGGCAAACTGATACCATTTATCTTCTGATAGATGTCGAGTGCATAGATATCTGTCATTCCACTGATGAAGTCAAGGACTGCCATGATACGTGTTTCAAGACAAGGACTTTGGATGTCATACTGGCTTGAGAAACGTCTGATAAGTTGCTGACTATGGAAGTGTTCAGGCTCAACGGCAGCACCAATGAGGGCTTCCATCAGTGTTTCCATAATCTTATAACCTGATAGCTCAACGTCGAGGACTGCTTTACTGCGGTAAATCCTATCCACTGAGACCTCTGTACAGTGTTTGTAAGCCAGTCGTGGAAGCTCAGAAATATGCTTGATGAGCGACCCTTCGAAGGTTCCATTGAGTATCTCCTCCTCGTGTTCAACAAAGACATTGACACACTCTGCCTCCAATAATCCTACGGCACAGGCACGGAAGTAAACAACTTGTTCGTTTTGGTCGGTCACACCCTCGTCTTCTATGCGCTTTCTAATGCTCTTTCTGGTTTCTTCATCGAAGAAGCCAAGGAGCAAATCGGCTGTCTCTTCAAAGGATAGGAGTTTGAGTTTGTGTGAGTCTTCGATATCCATAATCTCGTAACAGATATCGTCTGCAGCCTCCATAAGATAGGTCAACGGATGACGAACATAACAGATACCAGCCTCAGAGCTATCCTTTTGTATGATACCTAATTCATCAGCAATCTTCTTGTAGGTATCTTCTTCCGTTGCAAAGAAGCCAAACTTGCCGTGTTTGCTGGCATAAGTGGAACTGAAAGGATACTTTACGATACTCGCTAAAGTACTATATGTCATCACAAAACCACCTTCTCTTCGGCCTAAGAAACGATGAGTCAGCAAGCGGAAAGCGTTGGCATTACCTTCAAAATGAGTAATATCTTCCCAGAAATGTGGGCTAACTTTTTCCTTCAAGCTAATCCCTGGACCTTCAGTGAAGAATGCTTGCATAGCCTTTTCACCACTATGACCGAACGGAGGATTACCCATATCGTGAGCGTAACAAGCTGTTTGCACGATGGTTCCAATCTCTTCAAAGAGCGTACCACGCAACTCTGGGTGTATTTCGATGAGTCTTCTTGCCACGTCATCACCCAAGGATTTACCCAAGGAAGCCACTTCCAAAGAGTGAGTTAGGCGGTTGTGCACAAAGACACTACCCGGAAGAGGGAACACCTGAGTCTTGTTTTGCAGTCGTCGGAACGGTGCAGAATAAATCAGTCGGTCGCTATCACGCTTGAATTCAGAACGATCGTCGTGTCGAAGGGCGTGACGCTCTTCTTGTCCGAGACGCTTATTTGATATGAGTTGTTGCCAGTTCATTGCGGTAATTGTTGGGTGTTGGGTGTTGAATATTGGGTGTTGATGAATTCTGTTTATGATTTATTAGCTACTTGAAAGCTACACACAAAAGTAATTAAAATTGGCTAAAAACAAGTTTTTTACTTCATAAAATGTATGAATGTGGCTTTAAATGCTTAATTTTGTACCTTATTATATGGCAATGACACAGATAAAAGTAATCAATAAAGGGCATCAGCAGCTTCCTGCTTATGCTACTTCACAGAGTGCGGGGATGGACCTTCGCGCTAATATCGATGCACCTATCGTACTGCAACCCATGGAGAGAAGACTCATTCCAACCGGTCTTCATATTGCTCTTCCAGTGGGGTTTGAAGCACAGGTGCGCCCTCGTAGCGGTCTTGCTTTAAAGCATGGACTGACTGTTCTCAACTCTCCTGGTACAATTGATGCCGACTATCGTGGTGAAATCATGGTACTACTCATAAACTTCTCCAATGAACCTTTCATCATCAACGACGGTGAACGCATTGCGCAGATGGTCATTGCACGCCACGAACAGGCAGAGTTTGTTGAGGTGGAAGTACTCGATGAGACCGAACGTGGTGAAGGTGGATATGGTCATACGGGTGTGAAGTAAAGACAAAGAAAGAAACGATAAATGTTTAATAACGTTATATTGAAAGTCACAAAGATGCGCCGTACCCTCCTTGCTCTTGCTTTGTTGGGTGGTTCTTTGGCGATGCATGCTGATCGAAAGGATAGCCTTCAAAGCTATAATTACTTCTTCCTTGAGGCAATGCGACAGCAGGATATGGGCAACCTTACGGCTGCCTTCGACCTTCTGTGCCATGCACGCGAGCTTAATCCACAAGCACCAGAGGTTTATTATCAGTTAGCTGCTTTTTATGTGGATATGAAGAAGGATGCATTGGCACGTGAATACTTCGAGAAGGCGGCAAGTCTTGACCCTGAGAACTCGGCTTATCAGGAGAAATTAGGAAAGCTCTACGTATCACAGAAGGACTATCCTAATGCCATCAATGCCTTTGAACGTCTTTATGAATCTAATAAAACGCGTTCTGATGTGTTGCAACTTCTCTATCAGCTTTACGCTTCCCAGGATGATGACAAGATGATGATCAAGTGCTTGGAACGTCTGGAAGTATTGGAAGGAACCAACGAGCAGATTTCACTTAGTAAGATGCAACTCTACGAACAGATGGGGGAAAAAGCGCAAAGAGTACGACGAGTTGAAGGCACTCGTTGACAGTCATCCGCTTGACCTCAACTATCGTGTGATGTTCGGAAACTGGCTTTTGCAGAATGGAAAGAAGAAGGAAGCCCTTCAGAAGTACCGTGATGTACTGAAAGAGGATCCTAATAACTCGCTTGCTAAGCTCTCTATGATGGATTATTATAATAACATCGGAGACAAGGCAACCGCAAAAACAATTCTACAGGAGTTGTTGCAATCGCCAAAAACAGAGAAGGAAACAAAGTTAGAGTTACTCCGTCAGATTATTACCAGTAGTCAGAAAGATAATAACCCAGATAGTACTGAGGTGATGCGACAGTTCTCTGTGGCATTAGCCGTTCCACAAGAAGACGCTGATATCTATATGCTTAAAGCCGCGTACATGACACTTCGCAAGTGGCCAAAGGCTGAAATCAATCGCGTTTATGAGAAAGCTATTGAGGTAGAGCCTGATAATTCGCGTGCAAGAGTAGCTCTGATTCAGAATATTTGGGAAACAGAAGACTATGATAAGGTTATCGCTATCTGCCGACCAGCCATAGAATATAATCCAGATGAGATGGCATTCTATTACTTCCAAGGTATGGCTCAGTTCCAAAAGCACGATTGTGACGCTGCACTGGAGACCTTCCGAAAGGGAGTGGGGCAGATAAAGCCAGACAGTAACCCAGGTATTGTGTCAGACTTCTATGCTATTATGGGTGATATTCTTCATGAGAAGGGACGCAATGATGAGGCTTTTCAAGCGTATGATAGTTGTTTGCAGTGGAAAGCAGATAATGTTGCTGCATTGAACAACTATGCCTATTACCTCAGTGAGGAGAATAAAAACCTTACGAAGGCAGAGCAGATGAGCTATAAGACTATTAAGGCAGAGCCTAATAATAGTACTTATCTTGACACCTATGCATGGATTCTTTTCCAGCAAAAGCGTTACGAAGAGGCAAAAATCTATATCGAACAAGCTATCCGTAATGACTCTACACTAAGCAATGTTGTAAAGGAACACGCTGGTGATATCTATGCACAGACAGGCGATATAGAGAAAGTCTTGAGTACTGGAAGAAAAGCTCTCGATGGAAATAAGGAGAATGCGACATTGAGAAAGAAGATAGAACTAAAGAAATACATAGCAGAATGAAGAAAACAAAGATATTACTTGTAAGCATGACTGCCCTAATCTTGGCATCATGTGGTACAAAGAAAGCTGTAGTGCAACAGAAACCTGTGCAGGATAACAATGTTGCAAAGCAGACAGCACCTGCTCCAAAGGAGAACAAGATGCAGAGTGTTGTTGTCATGCAGCGTGTTGCTGACAATGCACTTTACCAAAAGAACCTCGTTTCAAATCTTACTTTTTACGCTTAATGATGGGCGTAAGGATATTACCGTACCAGGCATTTTGCGTATGCGTAAAGATGAGGTAATCCGCTTGCAGTTGCTGATTCCAATTCTTCGTAGTGAGGTGGGACGTATCGAGTTTTGCAAAGGATTATGTCCTCTTCATAGACCGCATCCATAAGCAGTATGTAAAGGCAAGCTACGATGAGGTAGGCTTCTTGCGTGATAATGGTATCAACTTCTATTCGCTCCAGTCGCTTTTCTGGAATCAAGTGTTCATTCCTCGTCAGCAAAAGGTAAGCGAAGCAGACCTCTCACAGTTTGCTGTTGATGAAAGCAAGGCGCAGACTGAAGGTTCAACTATGATAAGTCTTAAAGACGGAAAGATGGATTATCAGTGGTCGGTTAACCCTAAGAACAATCAGATTGTACTGACAACTGTTACTTATAACAGCAATGCTCATGGTGCTTCAAAACTTTCATGGACTTATGGTGACTTCAAGGCGTTTGGTTCAAAGCAGTTCCCTGCAAGCCAAGCTTTAACAATCAATACTCCGAAATTCGGTCAGAAGCCTGCGAAGACACTTAAAGCAAACTTTGATCTTGAGGGCTTCAGCGATGCCAGCGATTGGGAAGTTTTTACCACACCATCTGATAAGTACACAAAAGTAAGCGTAGAGGACATCCTCGGCAAACTAATGAACTTTTAAATGAAACGTCTTTCTTTATTATTCATATTGTCAATCATGTGTATGCTGAGTGTTTCGGCTCAGCATTCACGAAAAGCATAGAAGGCAGCATAAAGCGGCTGTCACTCAACCTGTTCAAACAAAATCTTCTGTAAAAGGGAAGGGCAAAAAGCCTTTAATACGACACAAAATAGCCCAGCAGAAGTTCCTGTAACTAACGTAAAAGGTCAGAAGCAGGTAGCTGAGAAACAGCAAACTCAACCCCAAGTAAAGGGTAAGCAACAGCATGGTAACGTACAACAGCAGCAACTTGTCAAAGGTCAGCAGCCTCAAGGCAAGGGTCAACCCGTTCAGGTTAAGGGTCAGCCAGTTCTACGTGGTAAGGCTGCTGCCCGCAATGCCAATGTTGGTAAGAAGGGCACAAAGGGTCCTGCATACGTAACAACAGAGGAAATTAAGGGCTTGCAGCAGCAAAAACCAGAAGTTGCAACAAGAGATTTCAGAGCATGAGGAGGAAATGAAAGTAAAGCAGAAGGACGTTGACGATCGTCTGCAAAAGATTGTTCGCCTCGATACTGAAATCGGTCAGCACCAGAGAACGATTGATACTATTGCCACAGACATCAAGGGCTTAGATACGAATATCGGTATTTTGAAGGGTCAGTTAGCTTCTCTTGAGGCACAGTTGGGCGAGCGTCGTGCTCGTTTCATCCGCTCTATGCGTTACATGGCACGTCATCGTAGTATTCAAGACAAGATGATGTTTGTCTTTTCTGCAAAAGAATTTAACACAGATGTATCGTCGTCTTCGTTTTTGTACGTGAGTATGCTGCCTACCAGCGTGCGCAGGGCGAACAGCTCAAAGCTAAGCAGATGCAGGTAGATGAGAAGCATTCACAGTTGAAGCAGGTGCGTGTTAATAAGAGTAATCTTCTCTATAAAGACCGTCAAGTGCATGCTCAGATGGAGCGTAAGCGTGTTGAACAGCAGACGGTTGTAACCTCTTTACAGAACGACCAGAAGGTTTTGCAGGGTGTTATCGCACAGCGACGTCAACAGCAGCAGGCATTGAATGCACAGATTGACCGACTCATTCAGATAGAAATACAGAAGGCACGTGAACGTGCTATAGCAGAAGCAAAGGCGCAGGCTGCCGCTCGTGCCGCTGCCGCTAAGAAGCGTGCAGAGGAATTGGCACGTAAGAAGGCTGCTGCAGAAGCTGCCGCTCGTGAGAATGCTCGTCGTATTGCTGAGGCAAAAGAGCGTGAGGAGAAAGCTAAGGCTGCTGCTCGAGCCGCTGCTGAGGCTGCCGAGAAAGTCTCGTCAGGAGGCTGCTGCTCGTGCTGCTGCTGCCCGTGCTGCCGCTGAAAAGGCACGTCAGGAAGCTTTGCAGAAGGAACGTGCTGCTGCTCGTGAACGTGCTATACGTAAGGTAGAGGAGCAGGAGGCTGCTGCTAAGGCTGCACAAGAAAAGGCTGAGGCTCGTGCTGCTGCAGAGAAGGCTCGTGCTGACCAGATGGCCCGTGAGGCTGAGGCAAATCGTGTAGCTGCCGAACGCAAGGCTGATGCCGACCGTGAGCGTGCTGCTCGTGAGGCTGAGGCTGCGAGAGCATCTGACGCTGAAAGCAATGATATGCTCAGTTCTGCTGACCGTGCGATAACTGGTAACTTTGCTAATAACCGTGGTCGATTGCCAATGCCATTGACTGGTCAGATTGTTAGTCACTTCGGTCAGTACAATGTGGCTGGTATGTCAAATATCCGTTTGAATAATGATGGTATCAATATCAAGGGTGCTCCTGGAGCAGCTGTTCGCAGCGTCTTTATGGGTGAGGTGAGTGGTGTCTTCATGGCAGGTGGTATGAGTGTTGTGATGATTCGTCATGGTATTTATATCTCTGTTTATGCTAACTTGGGTTCTGTAGGTGTCAGTAAAGGGCAGAAAGTTGGTACGGGACAGACCATCGGAACCGTTGGTAAGACGGGTATTCTTCAGTTCCAGTTGCGTAAGGAGACTGCTAAGCTTAATCCAGAGCAGTGGTTGCGCTGATAAGCATCTTATCTCTTATATTAATAATGTAGGCTTATTGAGTGCAAAGTGACGGTATCTTGCCTCGCGCTTTTATCGTCTTTCCAAAGCTCAATAGTACGTTATAACTAAATTATCTTCATGAGAAGAAAACATTCTTATCATGAAGATAATTCTTTTTATCATGAAGAAAAATCTTTTTCAATAGCTTTCTTGTAAGCTTCTTGCCTCTTAATAGTTAGCTATAAACATCTTACTTCCTTCTTTGTAATATCTATAATGACGCTTTCTTCTCATCATAAGCCGATGTGTTGATGCTTCGCACATATCGTGCTAAGGCTTCGCACATATCGTGCTAAGGCTTCGCACATATCGTGCGGATGGTAAACACTCAATGGTGCGGAGCACTAAACACATCGAAATATGATATATAAACGGATTCAACTTATTGATGAAAGTTAGATAGAAGTTATTTCTGTAGATCCTTATTGTAGGTTTTTTGGATTTCTAATTGGTACGCAAATAGGATGTGTTTTGTTCTATAAAAAGAAGATAATTGTTCTATTCTTCTTTATTTGATAGAGTGAAACCAAAAAGGCTAAAATTGCAATTTAATATCTAATTTATTTTTTTGCTTTGCGGATAAATGTTTATATTTGCAGAAAATAAAGTGCAATCAGCTATTTGAATAAAAGACTTTCAGGCTTTTTTATACATGCTGATTTGACGAAGATAAATTAGGAAACAATGCAGACAATCGGACATCTCTCTGTTCTTATTCACGAACAAGCAAAAAAATACGGTGCAAAACCAGCAATCACCTTCCGTAACTTTGAAGTCTGGAGTGGAAGACAGTGTCATGGAACCAGTTCTCAATGCGCGTAAAGGAAGTTTCAAATGCGCTCTTAAACCTCGGAATGAAGCCACAAGAGGCTATCGCTGTGTTTTCACAGAACTGTATTCATCATCTTTATACGGACTATGGTGCATACGGAGTACGTGCGATTAGCATTCCGTTCTATGCAACAAGTTCTGAGCAGCAGATACAGTATATGATTCAGGATGCCAATGTAAGATTTCTTTTCGTTGGCGAACAGGAGCAATATGACAAAGCACGTCGTATTCTATCCCTTTGTCCTTCATTGGAGCGTATTATTGTTTTTGATTCAAGTGTACGCCTTAGTCAGCATGATCCAAATTCTATTTATTTCGCAGACTTCTTGAAGTTAGGTGAAGGTTTTCCACGTGAAGCAGAGGTAGAAGAGCGTTTGGCGCAGGCAAACTATGATGATGTTTGTAATATCCTTTATACAAGTGGTACCACTGGCGAGAGCAAGGGAGTTATCTTGACTTACAAGATGTATCAGGCTGCTATGGATGCGAATAGGAAGAGTGTGCCTGTAAATGATAAGGATCGTATTATCAACTTCTTGCCATTCAGCCATGTTTTTGAGCGTGGTTGGGCTTGCTTGGCACTCTCTGTAGGTGCTGAGTTGATTGTAAATACTTATCCAAAGGAGATTCAGCAGAGTATGCGTGAAACGCACCCAACAAGTATGGCGGCTGTTCCCCGTTTCTGGGAGAAGGTTTATGTGGCTGTAAAGGAGCGCATGGAGAAGTCCAGCATTGTTCAGCGTAAGCTCTTCTATTATGCTCTGAACGTTGGTAGAAAGCGTAATATACAGTATCTGGCACGTGGAAAGCGTGTTCCTTTGGGGTTGGAGATGGAATATAAGTTTGTCAATAAGACTGTGTTGAGCCTTGTGCGCAAGCAGTTAGGATTGGAGAGCCCTCATATCTTCCCAACAGCAGGTGCATACGTTTCTCCAGAGATTGAGGAGTTTGTACATAGCATCGGACTCAATATGCTCGTTGGTTAGTGGTCTGACAGAGAGTCTTGCAACCGTTACCTGTGATCATGATGGTCAGTCTTATACCGTTGGTTCTGTGGGTAGACCACTTCAAGGTATTGATATCAAGATTAGCGATGAAGGTGAGGTTCTGTTGAAGGGTCCAACGATTATGCCGGGTTACTTCCGTCGTGATAGTGCGAATGCAGAAGCTTTTGATAAGGATGGCTACTTCCATACTGGTGATGCTGGTTATATGAGGAATGGTGAGTTGTTCTTAAAAGAACGTATCAAAGACCTTTTCAAGACCTCGAATGGTAAGTATATTGCGCCACAGATGGTGGAGGGTATGCTGTTAGTGGATAAGTTTATCGAGCAGGTTTCGGTTATCGCTGATCAGCGTAAGTTTGTTGCTGCTCTGATTGTTCCAGAGTTCTCTGTATTGGAAGAATGGGCAAAAGAAAATCATATTGAGTTCAAGGACCGTGAGGAGTTATGTCAGGATCAGCGTGTAAATGAGATGATGCGTGAGCGTATCGATACCTTACAGCAGCGTTTGGCATCATACGAGAAGATTAAACGCTTCACCCTTCTCCCTCATCATTTCTCAATGGAAAGTGGAGAATTAACGAATACATTGAAGCTGAAACGTTCGGTTGTAAACCGCCGCTATCAGGATGTAATTGAAAAGATGTACGAAGAGTAGGGAGGTAAATGAGTTGATGAGTAGACGTGTTGACGTGTAGACAGGTTAGTTGTTAAGAAGAATTAGACTGTATTTTATCAGTTTTAATAGTTTCACTCGGCTTGCTATTTTTGATAGTCTTACTCGTTCTACCAACTCTTCTAACCCCACTCCAACGATAAAAGAATAAAGATGATAACAGCAGATCAGCTAAAAGATATCCAAGAACGCACTGAAGCGTTGCACCGTTATCTTGATATTGACAAGAAACGGATTGAATTTGAGGAGGAACAACTCCGTACACAAGCCCCAGACTTTTGGGATGATCCAGCTCGTGCACAGGAGCAGATGAAGAAGGTTAAGGATATCGAGAAATGGGTTAAAGACTATGATAAGGCACGTGCGTTGGCTGATGAAGTACAGTTGGCGTTCGATTTCTATAAAGATGAACTCGTCACTGAGGAGGAAGTTGACATCGCATACGCTAAAGTTCTTAAGGTAATTGAAGGCTTAGAGCTTAAGAATATGCTCCGTCAGGAGGAAGACCCGATGGAGTGTGTGATGAAGATTAACTCTGGAGCGGGTGGTACGGAGAGTCAAGACTGGGCTTCTATGCTGATGCGTATGTATATGCGTTGGGGCGAAGCACAGGGATATCATGTGACTATCTCTGATATTCAAGATGGCGATGAGGCTGGTATCAAGAGTGTAACAATGAAATTTGAGGGTGGAGAATACGCTTATGGCTATTTGAAGAGTGAGAATGGTGTACACCGTTTGGTACGTGTTAGTCCGTTCAATGCCCAAGGTAAGCGTATGACAAGCTTTGCCAGCGTCTTCGTTACTCCTTTGGTTGATGATACGATTGAGGTATTTGTTGACCCTGCTCGCGTTAGTTGGGATACCTTCCGTTCGAGTGGTGCGGGTGGACAGAACGTCAACAAGGTAGAGTCGGGAGTACGTTTGCGCTATCAATATGAAGACCCTGACACTGGAGAACAGGAGGAAATCTTAATCGAAAATACGGAAACTCGTGACCAACCAAAGAATCGTGCTAAGGCTATGCAGCTCTTGAAGTCACAGTTGTATGACCGTGCAATGAAGAAACGCATGGAAGAACAGGCTAAGATTGAGGCTGGTAAGAAGAAGATTGAGTGGGGAAGTCAGATTCGTAGTTACGTCTTTGATGACCGTCGTGTGAAGGATCACCGCACTAATTATCAGACTTCTGATGTGGATGGTGTGATGGATGGTAAGATTGATGACTTCATCAAGGCTTACCTCATGGAGTTCCCAACGGAGGAATAAAAAGCCTCTCGCATCTCCATCGAAGGGAGGGAAGAACTTAATGGGAAACGGTTTGGATAAAAAGTAATAAAGATATAAAGTTACGATAATCCCACTGCTATCTAATAGCCCCCTCCTTTGAAAGAGTTTGGGGAGGTTTTTCCTTTATTATTAATGATATACAACCTTTTTAAAATAATATAACTATGAGCGAAAGAAGTAAAGTAAACCGTAAGGAAAGAGAACTTAAACAAGAAAAACAGGCTAAGCGAGTTATTACATGGTTGGCTGTGGTTTTGATAGCATTGAGCGTTCTTACAATCGTTATTGCATCAAATATCTAATAATAATCAGCGCTTTTATAATGGGCGACAGTTATCTTATTGATAGGTAACGGTCAATGATTATATTAATAATGGGGTTCTCATGAGTGGATTAGAGATTGAAAGAAAGTTCTTAGTTCATAAGAATATGGACTGGAAAAAGCATGCAAGTGGTTGTAGTCACATACAACAAGGATATTTTGCAGCCGTCAATACCGTTCGTGTTCGTATCAGGGACGATAAGGGATATCTTACAATCAAAGGTCCATCACGCACAGGTGGTCTATCACGTTATGAGTTTGAAAAAGAGATTACATTGGAGGAAGCACAGCAGCTAATGCTTTTATGCGAGCCAGGTGTAATTGATAAGCATCGCTATCTTGTTCCTTTTGGTGGTCATACCTTTGAGATAGACGAGTTTCATGGTGATAATGAAGGACTCGTGTTGGCTGAGGTTGAGTTAGGTAGTGAGGATGAATCGTTTGATAAGCCAGACTTTATCGGCTTGGAGGTGACGGGAAATCGCCACTTTTATAATTCTCAGATGCGCCGCAACCCATTTAAGCTTTGGCGCGATATCGTACCAGAAGAATACCGATAACTAAGGCTATTGTCGATCCAATAGCGTCTGCGAAGAAGTCGAGCCATTCGCCACTTCGATTCCCATTTGTACAGTTGGACTGAAGAATCTCTATGAGTCCTCCCATAAGAACAGGTATTAACCAGACCCATACGACAATAAACTTGGGGCTGGGATACTTTGTTGTGCGTATGTATTCAAGGCTTATGCTTAGTCCTAAAACTAAGTAGATAAGACTATGCGTCCATTTGTCTATAAACCTAACAGAACTCAATGGAGTTTCTGGAATAGTCATAAAGCACAATATCCAAGTTCCTATTACAATAATACAACTAAATGGATATTTAGTTAAGATGTGTTGTAATATATTCATATTTTACTTCTAATTTGATACAAAAAGTAGATATTTTTTTCGTAAATTTGCGCATATATTCAAGTCAAATTTATATGGGTGAACAAAAAGAGCAAAGTTTGGAAGCAAGTTAGGTATGATCCTTGCTACGGCTGGTGGTGCTGTTGGTTTTGGGTAATGTGTGCGTTTCCCATACATGGCAGGGCAGAACGGTGGTGCAGCTTTCATTCTTATTTATATCGGTTGTATCTTGTTATTGGGCTTGCCTTGTATGATAAGTGAGTTCATTATTGGTCGTCATGCAGCTTCAAATACGGCACGTGCCTATACAAAGTTGTCTAATGGGAGTGCATGGAAGTGGGTAGGTTACTTAGGAGTGCTCACTGGTTTCCTCATTACGGGCTATTATGCTGTGGTTCGGGCTGGTGTTTGCAATATGGTACAGCCTCTGTGTTGAATCATCTTCACGGTACACCAGATTATTTCAAGTCCTATTTTGCAGACTTCTCTACCAACCCATGGAAGCCAGTTCTATGGACCGTAGCTATTCTGTTTCTCACCCACTTCATTATTATTCATGGTGTTAGGAATGGTATTGAGCGTGCATCAAAGATTATGATGCCAGCCCTCTTTGTGCTTTTGGTGGCTATTGTCGTTGCATCTTGCCTTCTTCCAGGTGCAAGTAAGGGAATAGAATTCCTTCTGAAGCCCGACTTCAGTAAGGTAACAGGCGATGTGTTCTTGGGTGCTTTAGGACAATCATTCTATTCGATGAGTATTGCGATGGGATGTATCTGTACATACGCCTCTTATTATAGTCGTCATACAAAGTTGTTGAACTCAGCAGTACAGATTGGTATCATTGATACCTGCGTGGCTATTCTTGCAGGTTTGATGATTTTCCCAGCAGCATTCTCTGTGGGAGTAAGTCCTGATAGCGGACCATCTCTTATCTTTATCACACTTCCAAATGTCTTTGAGCAAGCCTTTGCGAGTATGCCTATAGTTGGCTATATCATTTCAATGGCATTCTATCTGTTGCTTTCAATGGCAGCGTTGACCTCATTGATATCCCTACACGAAGTGAGTACAGCCTTCTTCCAAGAGGAGTTGCCACATCAGTCGTCCACGTGCTGCATTGATCGTTACGGCTGGATGTTCGCTTATTGGTGCAGTCTGCTCGCTGTCATTGGGCGAGTGGAGTTTCCTTAAGGTGGCAGGTGTCGACCTCTTCGATGTCTTCGACTTTGTGACAGGACAAATCTTCCTACCTATTGGTGGACTTCTTACCTGCCTATTCATTGGCTGGTATGTGCCTAAAAAGCTGGTGAAGGACGAGTTTACTAACTGGGGAACCACACGTGGTATCTTCTTTGGTACTTATTACTTCCTCATCCGCTTTGTATGTCCATTGGCTATTCTGGTCATCTTCCTACATCAGTTGGGAGTATTCTAAGCCATTAGATAAGTAAAATTTCTCTATCTTCTCCATCCTGAAAAAGTAAGAGAAGAAGCTCTATACCAACCCTTCTCCAATAGGAGAGGGGATTGGTAAATATTAAGAGAGGTCTTAATCTCCACTCTTAATCTACTACCTTTCATCACTTATTCATACTTAATAACTACCTGACCATTCTTTACTTCTATAAAAGAATCTCTTTTGAAGAAAAGAATATGACTAAAATTCTATACACTATGAACCTAAAATCAATTTTCTATCTCCATCGTTCCGACCGAAAAGTGCTACTGATACTCTTGCTGTTTATCGTTGGTAGCATTGGTTTGATTATCTTTGTTGGCAATCAGACAACGGAAACTTCTGCTATGAAAAGCGATAGTATAAGTAAGAATAAACCCACTTCTTCTCCCGTAAAGCGCAACTTCCAGAAGTTGAGACAGCAGATGGTAAACAGCTATTTCCCTTCGATCCGAATACAGCTACAGCCGAGCAGTTGCAGCAGTTAGGCTTAGCCCCTTTCCAAGTGCATAATATCATCAAGTATCGTTCTAAAGGAGGAGTCTATCATTCACCAATGGATTTCGCCAGACTCTATGGTCTTACGCGCAAGCAGTATCGAGAGTTAGAACCCTATATAACGATTGGCGATGATTACGAACCAGCCTCCACGCTCGCCTCTGTACAAGCTTATATTGCTCAAAAGGAAGCTGATAGGCAGGCTGCCCATGCTGCTTATGAAGCTTATAAGGCGCAAAACGCGTTATAAGCCTAATAAAGGTAATGATCGTGACACCCTCCGCTACCCATTGAAACTGAAAGCAGGTGAACATATCAACCTCGTTACGGCTGATACAACCCAGCTAAAGAAGGTCCCCGGTATTGGCTCTGGGTGGGCGCGTGCCATCCTTAACTATGGTAAACGATTAGGTGGATACGTTGCTGTGGGACAACTGCAAGAGATAGAAGGATTCCCAGAAGAAACTCTACCTTACTTCTCAATTGCTAATCCACAAACGGAGAAGATAAACCTAAATACCGCAACGCTTGGACAACTTCGCCAGCATCCTTATATGAACTTCTATCAGGCTAAGGCTATTTGTGATTATAGACGACTGAAAGGAAAAACTTTCCAATCTCTCACAACTCCACTTTTATTAAAGGACTTTACCCCGAATCAATCGAGCGTTTGCGTCCGTATGTTACGTTTTAAGTAGTCATGTATTATAAGTGATTATAGGGTTTTGATAGAAACTCTTTACCCTCTTTTTTCGTTGTGCTGATGCTCCGCACCATTGGTGCGGAGGCTTAACACCATTGGTGCGGGGCGTTAATTCGCTTGCTATATGTTGTTGGACCGAGTCTAATAGTAATCCCCCTAACTGCTTGAACATTATTTCTGATAATAAAAAAAGACATTCATTGCTTTGCATTGTCTTTCATTTAGCTTACCTTTGCACTAAGAATAAAGTAAACACAATGGATATACAGGAGATTTACAAGATTTACCAAGCGCACCCTATTGTGACCACAGACAGCCGTAACTGTCCTGAAGGAAGTATTTTCGTGGCATTGAAGGGAGTTTCATTCGATGGTAATAAGTTTGCTGAGGCAGCCTTAGAAAAGGGCTGTAGCTATGCAATCATTGACGAAAAGGAATATGCAAAGGCTGGCGACGAGCGTTATATCCTCGTTGATGATGCTCTTGTTACTTATAAGGAATTGGCACGCGAGCATCGTCGTCAGTTCTCAATCCCTGTGATTGGTATTACAGGAACAAACGGAAAGACGACAAGCAAAGAACTTATCTCTGCTGTATTGGCTGAGAAATTCAATGTACATCATACTGAGGCGAACTATAACAACGACGTGGGTGTGCCTCGTACGTTGTTAGGTATTCGTCCAGAACATGAGATTGCGGTTATTGAGATGGGTGCTTCTCACCCTGGTGACATTGAGAAATTAGTTACATACGCAGAGCCAACTTGTGGTTTGATTACTAATGTTGGTCGCGCACCTTCAAGGTTTTGGTAGTTTTGAGGGCGTAAAGCAGACGAAGGGCGAACTCTATGATTTCCTTAAAGCTCACGGTAGTTTGCTTTTCCTCAACGAAAGTAATCCTGATTTGACAGAGATGGCAGAACAGCGAGAGTTTGATCGTATCATAACTTATGGACAGGATGATACTGCTGACGTACAAGGTAACGTTGTTAGCTGTGCTCCGTGTTTGAAGTTTGAGTGGCAGTCGTCAAGTCTTAACACCCAGCAACCAGCACCTACTATCTACGAAGTACAAACCCATCTCATTGGTTCTTACAACTTAGATAATATGTTGGCAGCCATTGCTATTGGTCTTCACTTTGGTGTTACGCCACAGCAAATTAACCATGCTTTGGAGAATTATGTACCTCATAACAATCGTTCTCAGCTGACCGAGACTGCGCATAACAAACTTATTGTGGATGCTTACAATGCTAACCCATCCAGTATGGCTGCAGCAATAGAGAACTTCCAACTGATGCAGGTAGAGAATAAGATGGCTATCCTCGGTGATATGCGTGAACTCGGAGATGCGTCTGCAGAAGAACATCAGAAGATTGTAGAATTGCTTAAGGCTACAGATATTCGTAATGTGTGGTTGGTTGGAGAGGAGTTTGGTAAGACGCAAACCGATTTCCGCAAGTTTAATGACATCGATGAGGTGAAGGCAGAGATAGCTCTTCATCGTCCAGACGACCATTATATCTTGATAAAAGGCAGTAATGGAATTAAGCTTTTTGAGCTTCCAGATTTGCTCTAAGAGATAAGAAAAACGATAGCAAAGTCAATGTTTGTCCGAGAAAAGAATTAACTTTGCATTCGCTTATAAAATAATCGGGATGTAGCGCAGTTGGTAGCGCACTACGTTCGGGACGTAGGGGTCGCCAGTTCGACTCTGGTCATCCCGACAGAAAAAGGGAAGAAGCCATTTGGTTTCTTCCCTTTTTGGTTTTATTGGGCTAATTAGCCTTATTAGCCTAATTAGGCCTATAAGCCTTATTAATTATCATTCCCTTAGTTTTTCTCTGCAATCTTCAAGGATAGCCATCAGCTCATCCATCTTTGTTGTGCGCAACATAGCGATGCGTGTCTTCTTAAAATCAGGGATTCCTTTGAAGATTGGCGATGCAGCTAAGTGTCGGCGGGTATGTAGAATACCACGATGTTCGTCGATACGTTCCACATTTATGCGTAGCATCTCTTCAAGAATGTCAATCTTATCATCGATAGTTAGCTGCTTCTCTCCTTGATTAAAGAGCCACGGACAACCGAAGGTTGCACGGCCAATCATCACCGCATCAACACCATAACGGTCGAATTTCTCGTGCGCTTCCTCAATACTTGTCACGTCACCATTGCCTATGATGGGTATATGGATGCGTGGGTTGTTCTTCACTTCACCAATCAGTGTCCAGTCTGCTTCACCTGTGTACATCTGCGAACGGGTACGTCCATGAATCGTCAATGCTTGTATACCGCAGTCTTGCAGTTGCTCAGCAAGATCGGTGATAATGAGGTTGTCGTTGTCCCAACCTAATCGAGTCTTCACTGTGACAGGTGTGTTGACAGCCTTCACTACCTCTCTTGTGATGTCAAGTAGCAGTGGGATGTTCTTCAACATACCAGAGCCAGCACCCTTGTTTGCCACCTTCTTCACCGGACAACCAAAGTTAATGTCAATCACATCGGGCTTTACCTGTTCTACAATCTTAGCTGCTTCAACCATTGAAGCTACATCCCTGCCGTATATCTGTATTCCTACAGGGCGCTCACTATCGTCAATGACTAATTTTGAAAGTGTTGACTTGATACTACGGATGACGGCATCAGCCGACACAAACTCCGTATATACCATGGCTGCACCGAAGCGTTTGCACATCTTGCGGAAGCCAATATCTGTCACATCTTCCATTGGAGCCAAGAATAGTGGGCGTTCCCCCAAATCTATTGTTCCTATTTTCATAGGTGCAAAGGTAACGAAAAGGCTTTGAATAGTAAAAGGAGTAAGAAGGCAAAAAGCAAAAAGGAGGAAAAGTTTTAAGGCTCTTCTGTTCAATGTGTGGACGCTTTTTGTATTGCTTTAACGTAAGAATCGAAGTTACTCATTAAATAAAAATCATGGCTAAGACAGTCAACATTCTATCCGATTATCATCCTTTTTCATTGAAAATCATTTCTTTTTAGACTTCGAAAATACGCAGATAAGGGTTTGAAAAATCATTACATAATTTCAAAGAAAAACTTCTATAACTAACGCCAAAAACACATATAAGAAGCAGGTTTGCAACCAACAGTAAATCAATTAGTTATAAAACGGTATGATGAAAGGTGCTTAATTGGACTTCAAAAGGGCGTTAGTAAGGGTCTTAAAGGGCACCTTTTGCAAGCCAATTAGGCGTCTTTTAGAAGCCAAAAGAGCATGTGTTGGTTTTGAGTTGCACGAAAATAATTTACAAACTTCAGATAGTAAGGGGAATACGTTGATAGTAGAAGACAGATAGATATCGCAGCTAATTACGTTTATCATGTAGTTTATTTCCCTTTATAAAACCATCTTATTGGAGGTAATTATACCATGTATGTGGATGAATCTCATTCTATTAACAATCTACGCATTTAATGGGAAAAAGCTGTTTTAAACGCTAATAGGGTAGGGGAATGAAAAGGAAAGGGAAGAAAAAGAGAAAGGTGTTTTTCAATCTTAAATATTTTGTACTACACAAAAATATGTAGTATTTTTGCAATATAAAGTTCACGTATTATGGACGATCAGTATAAAATCCCCTATTTGAACGCTGTTATCAGAACGTTTGGTGAGCGTTTTAACTTGACGGTGCAGCAATCTTTCCGCTATCTTTATAACTTTAAAGGAATTCGATTTCTTTTTAGAGTATTATGACGTGGAACATACATTGTCTATAGAAGATACGGTAGATGACCTTATCAAAGTTTGTCAAAAGAATGGAGGAGAATTAGCATGACACTCTATCATGGTACTAATACTGATTTTTCAGAGGTTGATCTTGCAAAGTCTTTCCGCTAAAGGACTTTGGCTATGTGTATCATTTGCTCAAGCATGAGTATAAGACTGGGCAGTTACCACAAGTCAACTAATCTTTATTAAAACGATTATCTAAATTTAATTTACAGCCATCTTTGCAACCGAGTTGCAAAACATAATCTTTATCTTTGCAGCAGAATATTAATGCAGTAACAGGTTTTAAGATTATGAAAAAGAAACTTATAAGAATTATTCTTACGGCTGTACTCTTGCAGGAGCATGGTTAGTAGAGCATTTCGCAGCACTTCCAATGTGGCAGGTGCTGCTTGTTTATTTGGTTCCTTATCTGGTTATCAGTTATGATGTATTAGGTGAAGCGGTTGAGGGAATCATGGAAGGCGACCCTTTTGATGAGAATTTCCTTATGAGTATTGCGACTATCGGAGCATTACTCATCGGTTTCCTTCCTAATGCCGAACCACAGTTTATCGAGGGAGTCTTCGTGATGTTGTTCTTCCAGTTGGGCGAACTCTTTGAGCATTATGCGGAAGACAAGGCGCGCGACTCCATCTCTGAGCTAATGGATATCCGTCCTGATGTAGCCAATGTGGAGCGAAATGGAGTGGTAGAGAGCGTAAGTCCAGAGGAAGTGAAGATAGGTGAGACTGTGATTGTTAAGCCAGGAGAGAAGATTCCATTAGATGGAAGGGTGCTTGAGGGCAGTTCCAGCCTTAATACCGTAGCCCTTACGGGTGAGAGTATGCCACGTGATGTAAGTGCAGGCATGGAAGTTATCTCTGGTTGTGTTAACCTTTCGGGTGTGTTGAAGGTACAAGTTGAAAGGCATATAGTGAGTCTACCGCTGCAAAGATTATCCAACTCGTTGAAGAGGCAGGTGATAACAAGTCACGCAGTGAGTCGTTCATTCGTCGTTTTGCACGTATCTATACGCCTATCGTGGTGATTGCCGCCCTTGCTTTGGCTGTTATTCCTCCGTTCTTCTATGATAGTTACGCACCAGCCTTTGGTGTTTGGCTCTATCGTGCACTGACCTTCTTGGTTGTAAGTTGCCCATGTGCTTTGGTTATTTCTATTCCACTTACCTTCTTTGCAGGAATCGGTGGAGCTTCTCATAAGGGAATCCTCATTAAGGGTGGTAACTATATGGATGCTTTGTCAAAGCTCTCTACGGTGGTATTCGATAAGACTGGAACCTTGACACGTGGTACTTTTGATGTTGAGGCTATCCACCCAGAGAAACTCTCTGAGCATGAGTTGCTTCATTTAGCAGCCCATGTAGAACGTTATTCTACCCATCCAATTGCCCTTGCTCTCCGTATGGCATATACGGATGAAAAGGATAATTGCACTGTTGAAGATATACAAGAAACAGCGGGACAGGGCATTACTGCTATTGTTAATGGTAAGATGGTAAGCGTTGGAAATGACCGCTTAATGGCAACAGTTAATATTATACTCCCTACCTGCGAACGTTGTGCGAGCCATGCGGGTACTATTGTTCACGTGGCTGTTGAGGGTGAATATGCAGGTCATATCGTTATTTCAGACCAGCTGAAGGCTGATGCTGTGAAGGCAATAGATGCTTTGAAGCAGTTGGGAGTTAGTAAGACAGTGATGCTGAGCGGCGACAAGAGGGAAGTTGTTGAGCAAATTGCGGAGCAGACAAAGGTGACGGAATACCACGCCGAACTGCTCCCTGCTGACAAGGTAAGCCATGTTGAACATCTCATTAAGGAGAAGAATACAGGTGAAACAATTGCCTTTGTCGGTGATGGAATCAATGATGCACCAGTGTTGGCACGTGCTGATGTGGGTATTGCTATGGGTGCCTTGGGCAGTGATGCAGCCATTGAAGCAGCTGATGTTGTGTTGATGGATGATAAACCTTCAAAGATTGCACTTGCTATTGAACTCTCACGTCGTACTATCTTTATAGCGAAAGAGAATGCATGGTTTGCTATCGGTATCAAAGTTGCAGTCCTTCTTCTTGCCACCTTTGGAATGGCAAACATGGGATTAGCCGTCTTTGCTGATGTTGGTGTGATGGTTCTTGCCGTTCTTAATGCGATGAGAGCAAGATAGAAAGGCATTCTACTCGATTTATTTTCATGAAAATAAATATTTTTCTTCATGAACGTAAATATTTATTTTTCGTGAAAATAATTTCTTTTTACATGAAAGTAATTTGGCATCTGTCGTAAAGTAGCTACGCAGATGCCTTTTTTAAATAGTTTGAAAAAGCATGATTTGATAAAAGCAATAGACTGTTCTCTTTCGGCTTATCTGGCATTTCGAGTGATACTACTATTGGTCTTTGTGATGCAAACATCTGATTCCTCGTGAGTTATAACGTTATTGACAAGGCTTCTTATGCTTAGTGATTCGGTGTGACATTGCCGTCCGCACTATTGGTGTTCATCGTCCGCACCATTGGTGCTCACCATTCGCACCATTGGTGCTGAGCCTTCGCACGTTGATAAAACGTGAACTCTTTCACTCTTAAACAATGTTACAACCTTCTGCTTTTACGATAAAAATAATTACGAAAAAGCCGAATAAGAAAACTTTTTGTGTAAGTTTGCAGTAGAGATTTGATTGTTATGCATATACGATTATTTCTATTTTTCTTGTGGCTTTTGCTACCCCTCTCGTCACTTCAAGCACAGAAAGTGCTGGTTTGTGATGGGGCAACACGTTTTCCGATACGTGATGTATTGGTCAGTGTGGATGGGAAGAATGTGGGACTTACTACATGGCAAGGAATCATTAACCTACCTGATTCATTCCAAACAGCTACCTTTAAAAAGAAAGGTTATGCACCAGAGAAGTTATTTCGGAGTGAGGTTTTGCGTGATACCGTCTTCCTTTTCCCTGCAGAACATTATTTGGATGAGGTGGTGGTAATAGGTAAACAGGTTGTTGATGGGCGTGAACTGTTGAAGAAGATGCCGAAGCGTGATATCTTAGAGAAGAAGCCAGCGCACTCTCTTCAAGAGTTTGATTTTGGGCTTATGCTTGATAAACGATACCGTAGAGACCGTAGGCATGTTGAAAAGCTACGTGAAGTTTTCAAGAAAATGGACGGTTTAGAGGATAAAGGAAGACCCTATCCTCAAGGCTTATCGACAAACACAGTTGGAACTAAAAAGCTGATTCTATTCAGAAAAAGAATGAGCAAAAAGACTCGAAGAAAATAGCTTTTCAATGTAAATATAGGTTAAATTATAAGATTGATAAAAGCAATCTTTTTGTATAGTTTACTTGACTTTTAGAAGAGTAAATATTACTTTTGTGGTGTGATAGATATCTTTACTTATTAATTAAAAAAGCTACTTTATGAAAACAGATTATCTTTTACCCCACATCTTTAGGAAGGTTGGTTGGTTTATTTTTATCCCTTGTAGTGTCATGATTATGGTTTCTTGGTTAGGTATTAATGACTGGTTTAATGATGACAGACTGAGTTTTATTACCTTACACATTGGAAACTTGAATTTCTTTGCTCCAGAACAAGAGGGACGTTCCTTCTTTTATTTTGCGCAGGAAGATATGTTTTCTGAACTTGTTTACTGTTTGACCTTTATCTCTCTTTATATGATAGCATTTTCAAAGGAAAGAGTTGAGGATGAATATGTTGAACATCTCCGTATGCGTTCATTAGTATGGGCACTGAAAGTAAATACGATTTTCTTTGTAATCTTCACATGGTTCTGCTTTGGAATGGTTTATATCACGTTATTAATGCTATCAATGTTCAGCATATTTCTGCTGTTTCACTTCCGTTTTCTTTACGAACTACATAAAAGGAGAATAGATAATGAAGAATAGTATAAGAGTAGAGCGGGCTATCAAACGCATGACCCAAGCTCAATTAGCAGAACTTATTGGGGTATCCCGTCAGACAATTGTTGCTATTGAAAGCGAGAAGTATGTTCCCTCAACAGTTCTCAGTTTGAAGATTGCACGTGTATTCGATAAGCGTGTAGATGATATTTTTGAATTGGAAGAAAGCGATTAAAGTCTTGTATTTATAATCCCTTATTTTTCGATATCATTGCTAATCATAATTCAGAATTGTGCATTATGAATTTTGAATTATCAAAGTAATCATAATTATGAATTCTGAATTGTGAATTTAGAATTAATCGAAAAATGCCCGATGGACAAGGTGAAGAATATCACACTTGCCCTCATCGGGCTCAACATATACTCAAGTCAGAGAAGATATTATTCTTAAATCACGCCACGGATACGGTCGTCAAAGGCTGAAAGGGCAGCCTTAGCACCTTCTCCCATAGCGATTGTAATCTGTTTGTAAGGCACCGTTGTAACGTCACCAGCAGCATATACGCCACTCAGATTGGTGCGGTTGGTTGCGTCAACGACAATCTCATTGCGAGGAGTAACCTCTACTTGATCCTTGAAAGCATCGCTGTTTGGCGACAAGCCAATCTGAACAAAGACACCATCTAAGGCTATATCACGCTCCTCATCATTGGTGCGGTCCTTCACTCTGATACCCGATAGCTTCTGACCATCACCCAAGAGAGCTGTTGTCTGGGTAGAAAGGAACACCTCAACATTAGGCAGACTGGCTACTTTCTGCTGTAAAACCTCATCAGCACGCATAGCATCAGCGAACTCAAGTACGGTCACGTGGCGGCAGATACCAGCCAAGTCAATGGCTGCTTCGATACCAGAGTTACCACCACCGATGACTGCTACGTCCTTACCTTTGTAGAAAGGACCATCGCAATGAGGGCAGAAATGCTCACCATGACCGATGTATTTCTCCTCATCTGGCAGACCAAGACGGCGCCAGCTTGCACCTGTTGCGATCACAACAGCAGGTGCGGTGAAGGTTTCACCACCACGAACAGAAACAGTCTTCACAGTCTCTTTCAGGTTGGTAGAAACCACCTTGCGGTTGTCGAATACGTCGATAGAATAGTCATTGATATGGGTACGGAGGTCAGCAGCAAGCTGTGTACCAGTTGTTTTGGTAACAGAGATAAGGTTCTCGATGCCTGTTGTGTCGTTTACCTGTCCTCCGATGCGCTCCGCAACGATAGCTACGCGCAAGCCTTTGCGGGCAGAATAGATAGCAGAAGATGCTCCAGCAGGACCACCACCGAGTACGATAACATCATATTCACGTACTGTTTGCACCGCATTCTCATCATGATCGGTACCAACTTTGTCCTCCAACTCCTGCAGAAGGATTCCAAGATCACCACGACCAGTGTGCAATGGCTCCCCATTAACGTACACAGAAGGTACGCCTTGTATGTTCAAACGTTGTATTTCGTCCTGACAAAGACCGCCATCAACCATCTCATTGCTGATATTTGGATTGATAAGCGCCATTACGTTGAGTGCCTGAACAACGTCAGGACAGTTTGTACAGGTGAGAGATACGTAGGTCTGAAGGCGGATTTCACCCTTCAATGACTTGATACGTGCTGCAATCGCCTCGTCAGGAAGGTTCTTACCCTGTCCGTCAGTATTGAGGACAGCAAGGAGCAACGAGGTAAACTCGTGTCCGTTTGGTATACCACGGAAGCTGATACCAGTTTCTTCACCATTGCGAAGGATACTAAATGAGAACTGTTCTCCTTCCTGATAAACCGTCTTAATCTTGTCAGAAGTAGAGGCAATATCCTCTACGAAGGAAGAGAACTCTGCTGAGTTTTCGTCATTACTGTTGCGAGTAACGCTAAGTGTTATATCAGATGAGAGCGAAGCAAAGACGCCTTTCACCTGTTCGAGTATGTTTGAATCTAACATGGGTTTGTATATTTCTCTCCTTATTAATAAAAAAGTGGAGAGATGAAGTCCTGAGACTTATCTCTCCACCATAACTTCTATGACACTTTTATGTCTGTTATTACAGAAACTAAGTCTTAGAGCTTACCTACGAGGTCGATGCTTGGCTTCAATGTTTCGCCGCCCTGCTTCCACTTAGCTGGGCAAACCTCGCCCTCGTGAGAAGCAACGAACAACGCAGCCTCAACCTTACGTACCAACTCATCAGCGTTACGACCGATGCTGTTATCCTGGATTTCAGCAATCTTAACGAGACCCTCTGGGTTTACGAGGAATGTACCACGGTAAGCCAGACCCTCGTCCTCTTTGTAAACACCGAAGCCACGGCTCAATACGCCAGTTGGGTCAGCAAGCATAGTGTACTTAATCTTCTTGATTGTATCTGAAGCATCGTGCCATGCCTTGTGTACGAAGTGAGTATCAGTACTTACTGAGAATACCTCTACACCAAGACCCTTGAGCTGCTCGTACTTGTCAGCCAAATCCTCCAACTCTGTAGGACATACGAAAGTGAAGTCAGCTGGATAGAAGAAGAAGAGTGCCCATTTGCCCTCGATATCCTTGCTTGAAACGGTCTTAAACTGTCCGTCCTGGAAAGCCTGAACGGTAAACTCTGGTGCGTGTGCATTAATAATTGGTTCCATATCTTACTTAAAACTATTTATGTGATTAAATCTTTTTGTTTTGCAATGCAAAGATAGTATTTGTAATCATTACAGCCAATAGAAAAAATCTATATGCTGATTAATAAAATCTATCAGACTTATTAGCAGTGTTGATTATCAGTAAGTTATATTTGTGTATTTGGTAGATTAAAAGATTACCTTCAGATAAAAAATATATCAAACAAGTACTCATGTACTCCAAAGTAGAATCGGAAACACTCGTGTTGTCTTTGAAAAGCAAGCTGATTAAGCTAAGAACAACTCTTACTTCATAACAAGTTGTAGTCAATAGAATCATATATAATAAGGTTGTCAACCTTTAATATGCTTTGTGCTCAGCCTCCGCACGTTTTGTGTTCAGCCTCCGCACCACATGTGCGGAGCGTTAGCACACTTAGTGTGTGGTGGCTTGTTGATTGTTGGGTGATGGTTGTTAGGTGGTGAGGAATACTGATGTGAAACTTATAAGGTGGTGAAGAATAATACTTATTTATAGTGATTGGGCGTGTATACACTCACTATAAAAGATGAAAAAGACCGATATAAAGCATAAAAACACGATGATAAGACGGCTATTTGGCTTTTTTTATCTATTTTTGTCATAGTCTATACATGGTATTAGAAGAATGACACTACAACAATTAGAATATGTAATGGCAGTTTATCGGCTCAAACATTTTGCAAAGGCAGCCGATGATTGTAACGTCACACAACCTACACTTAGTTCGATGATTCAAAAGTTAGAAGACGAATTAGGTGTGAAAATCTTTGACCGTAAGCGTCAACCGATACAGCCTACACAAGCGGGTATGAAGGTAATTGAGGAGGCTTGGAAGGTGCTTAATCGTGCAAAGAAACTCAAGCAAGTTATTGACGAGGAACGGCAGGTGCTTACGGGTACCTTTGAGGTGGGTGTGCTACCGACAATTGCACCTTATCTTATTCCGCGCTTCTTCCCACAGTTGATGAATGAACATCCTGAGATGGATGTGAGGATAACGGAGATGAAGACCGAAGAGATGCGCAGGGCACTTCGTAGGGGCAATATAGATGCAGGCATCTTGGCACGAGTCGATGGACTGGAGGAGATGTCGTGTACACCGCTTTATCGTGAACAGTTCTTCGGTTATGTAGCAGAAGGCGACCCATTGTTTAAAAAGGAGTTTATTCGTCCTGCTGACTTGTCGGGAGAGTACTTGTGGCTGCTGGACGAAGGACATTGTTTCCGTGACCAGTTGGTGAAGTTCTGCCAGCTAAAGTCGGCTGCTTTAAGCAAGAAGAGTTATAACTTAGGAAGTATAGAAACCTTTATGCGTGTAGTAGAGCATGGCAAAGGAGTTACCTTTATCCCTCAACTTGCCCTCTCGCAGCTCACGAAGGAGCAGCATCGTTTGGTACGTCCTTTCGCTCATCCAGTGCCTTCTCGTGAGATAATACTGATGACATCGCCTAACTTCATTCGTCATACATTGCTCCGTATGCTTGCAGAAAGGATTAAAGAGTCCTTACCTGATGATTTCCAAAGTTAAATCTTAATAGCTTTCCTTTGGGAAGTAATAGAATAAAAATAGCGTTACATATTATATTTTTATTATCTTTTGCAATGATAAGATGTCAATTTATAGGCATAGATATTATAAATTCATTTGATATGAAAATCAATTCAAAGCGCCCCAGCGAACAGTATTCTAATTTTAATCTTAAAGATTTCTTTAGTATGAATATTTCGAAAAAGTTATTGATTCCTGCAGCCTTTGCAGCCTTTCTTTGTGTCATCGGATTTGCTTTCTTCTCATTTGTGAACCCTTCATACGACCAAGAAGCGGCGTTAAAGATGAAGCCTATCTTCTTTGGTAGTACACGTGTTGCTGACGACCCAGTAAATTCAATCACTCTGATAGCACCAACAACGACTGCTGTCTACTTTAATATCTTACCACAGAAGATGCAGTTCCAGTTTGATGACTTGCTCTCAAATGACAATACTCCACTTGATGTTAATATGTATATGATTATCCAAGTGAAGAAAGGGCAGACCCCTGACTTGCTGAGAAACTATGGAGAAAACTGGTTTGAGAACTTCATTGAACCTTATTTCCGCAACAAAGTGCGTGAGTATGTGTCCTCTTGTTCACCATTCGACTTGATGAGTAATCGTGAGGTGCTTGCTAAGTTTGACGACCGTATCAAGCAATCTATGCGCCAATATGTTGCTTCTTTATCAAGAAAGGCAAACTTCCCTATTGATATTCAGCAGGTGATCACCGACCGCGTGATGCCTAACAAGGAGCAGTTGGAGGAAATGAACAAGACTGCTGCAAGCATTCAGGCTAAGCAGACACAGGAGAAACGTGCCGAAATGGAGCTTGCACGTGCTAAGGCCGAGCGTAATAAGGCGGTGGCTGACAAGGCTTATATGACAGAGTTGAACCTCTCGCCAGCACAGTTTATTCAGTTGCGTGCATGGGATGTTATCGAGAAGAAGAATGGTGCTAATATAGACGTTCTCTTCGGAGGAGGTGAAACACCGATGTGGAATATCCGTCGATAAGTAGAGATACGGAAAGAAATAAATATTAATCCATTCGTGTGTTTGAAGATAATAGTAGGCTAAGTCGGTAATGATAGTATTGCTGTAAAGGCTTGTATTTCTTTCTTTTATAAGAAAAGTGTGCTTTATGTGCGAATTATTTTCATGAAAATAAATATTTTTGTTCATGAAGAAAAATATTTCTTCTCACGTAAATAATTATTTTTTTCATGAAAATAATTCTCCAAAGGAAGCCAAGTGCGCATCTGAGGGAACATATTTTTGTCTGGTTGTTGGGTGATGAATGTTGGATGATGATGGAATGTTCGTCCAAGAGAAGATGTTTTGTTTAGGTGTTGGGTACTGGGGTGTATATTGGTTGAAGAAGAAGTGCATCCGAGGGAACATGTTTTGCTTGGGAGTTGAGTGTTGAATGTTGGCTGATGCCAAGTGCGCATCTGAGGGAATATTCATCGTAAATAATCAAAGAGGTGATTGCCAGCATGGCAATCACCTCTTTATTTCTTTTATACTGTTTAGATTATAGCCTGATAAAGTATTTAATACGTACTATATTCAAGCTTATACTAATCTATCTCTTTGTGTTGTAGACTTATTTCAACTTAGCTTCAAGATTCTTCAGCATGTCAACAGTCATCGCGTTGAGGTCATACTGAGGCTTCCAATCCCATTCTGCACGTGCGCAACTGTCGTCAAGGCTGTCTGGCCAACTGTCAGCAATACCCTGCTTGAGTGGGTCTACGTCGTATTCCATCTCAAACTCTGGCTTGTAACGCTTGATAGCATTGAAGATTTCTTCAGGGTCGAAGCTCATAGAAGCAATGTTGAAACCATTGCGATGAACCAAACGAGTTGGGTCAGCTTCCATCAATGAGATAGCTGCGTGCAAACCATCTGGCATGTACATCATGTCCATCAGTGTTCCCTTCTTGATAGGGCACACGAACTTCTCACCACGAACAGCAGAGTAATAGATGTCAACTGCATAGTCAGTAGTACCACCACCCGGAGGTGTTACGTAGGAAATTAATCCTGGGAAACGTACTGAACGAGTGTCAACACCGTACTTCTTAAAGTAGTAGTCGCTGAGCAACTCTGTGGTAACCTTTGACACACCATAGATAGTACCAGGGCGTTGAACAGTGTCCTGTGGTGTCTGTGTGTGAGGTGTACTCAAACCAAATGAACCGATAGAACTTGGAGTAAAGACAGCACAGTTGTTCTCACGTGCTACTTCCAAGATGTTCCACAGACCGTCAATACCGATTTTCCAAGCCAGTTGTGGTTTCTTTTCTGCTACTACAGAGAGTAAAGCAGCAAGGTTGTAGATGGTGTCAATGTTGTATTTCTTTACAATATCGGCAATCATCTCTGGGTTAGTAACGTCGGCTTCTGCTGATGGGCCGCCTTCTTTCAGTTCACCTTTAGGTTCTGCTCCTTTAATGTAACCAGCAACAATGCTGTCGTTTCCATAACGTTTTCTAAGTTCTCTGGTAAGCTCTGAGCCAATTTGACCTGTAGAGCCTATGACCAAAACATTTTTCATAAATATTGTTAAGCTTAAATATAACTGGGTGCAAAGTAAGCATATTTTTTGTTGATTACGCACTATTAGGTATTAAAATTATTAAAAAATAAGTCATCACGTAAAAACCTCCTTAACCTCCTTTTTCTCAATTTTTATAAGTTACTTTGCTTACTAATAAATAAAATCTAATGTTATGTACGGTAAGATGAAAGAACATCTCAGTAATGCACTTGCTGAGATTAAAGAAGCAGGACTTTACAAAGAGGAAAGAATCATTGAGAGTCCTCAAAGTGCGGCAATCGAAGTAAAAGGCAAGGAAGTTTTGAACTTCTGTGCTAACAACTATCTTGGTCTTTCTAATCATCCACGTTTGATTGAAGGTGCTAAGAAGATGATGGACAAGCGAGGATTCGGTATGTCCTCTGTTCGTTTTATCTGTGGAACACAGGACAGCCACAAGGAACTTGAGGCTGCAATCTCTGATTACTTCAAGACTGAAGACACCATTCTCTATGCTGCTTGCTTTGACGCTAATGGTGGAGTCTTTGAGCCATTGCTCACCGATCAGGATGCTATCATCTCTGATGCGCTCAACCATGCTTCCATTATTGATGGTGTACGCCTTTGTAAGGCGAAGCGTTATCGCTATGCGAATGCCGATATGGCAGACCTTGAGCGTTGTTTGCAGGAGGCACAAGAACAGCGTTTCCGCATCATCGTGACTGATGGTGTGTTCTCTATGGATGGTAACGTTGCTCCAGTTGACAAGATTTGCGACCTCGCTGAGAAGTATAACGCTCTCGTGATGGTTGATGAGTCTCACTCTGCTGGTGTCGTTGGTGCTACTGGCCATGGTGTAAGCGAACTCTGCAAGACATACGATCGTGTGGATATCTACACAGGTACACTTGGTAAAGCATTCGGTGGTGCACTTGGTGGCTTTACTACTGGCCGTAAGGAAATCATTGATATGCTTCGTCAGCGCAGTCGTCCATACCTCTTCTCTAACTCACTTGCACCATGTATCATTGGTGCCAGCATAGAAGTATTTAAGATATTGAAGGAGAGCAATGAACTTCATGACAAGTTGGTTGAGAACGTTAACTACTTCCGCGATAAGATGATGGCTGCTGGTTTTGATATTAAACCAACCCAGAGTGCTATCTGTGCGGTAATGCTTTACGATGCTAAGTTGTCTCAGGTATATGCTGCTAAGCTCCTTGAAGAGGGTATTTATGTAACTGGTTTCTATTATCCAGTAGTTCCAAAGGGCGAGGCTCGCATTCGTGTTCAGCTCTCAGCTGGTCATAATCGTGAGCAACTTGACAAGTGTATCAACGCTTTCATCAAGATTGGTAAGGAACTTGGTGTGTTGAAATAGTCTACTTGTAGACATTGATTCGTACTCAACACCATTGGTGTTCAGCCTCAGCACGTGTGGTGCTGTTGGTAAGCACTATATGTGCGGAGTACGAATAGATTATTAAAAGATAAACAAAGAACGAGTACCAGAATAGGTACTCGCTCTTTGTTATAGGATAGTTGTTTATCGGATAACGCTTGTGTAACGTCCTTCTTGTGTGGTGATGCGTACCACGTAGGTTCCCTTTGGAATGGAGAGGGTAAGATTATCAGTACCATTCACGACACTGCTTGCTACTAACATACCATTCATATCATATATCTCTACACGCTTCAAGCCCTGCTGTTGTACGTGTAAGCGTCCGTCAACGAAATGTAATGTAGGTTTGATATTCACTTCTTCCACACCATTTGTCACATCCTCAGGATATTTGTCATACGGTCCGTTGATGAGGGAAAGGTAAGGTGACTTCGTAGATGCTGGTACTAAATCAACGTTCTTACCATCTACCACACCAATCAATGCCAATCGATAGCGGCGGTTGTTGATGAGTTTCTCAGTCTTAGGGTCAATCCAATCGCTGGTTATCAATGTCATCTTGCCTGCTTGTGTGAGGTCAACCTGTAGCGGCTTTTTCATCAATGGGATTGACATACCCGTCACTGTGTCGATAAGGTAGAGTGTGAGGGCACCCTTGTACTGTACATTTTTTGCAAGGATAGCAATACAACTCACTCTGAATGTTGGGCTTCTGGAAATATCAAAGTTTTCCAAAGGCACACTTGCTTCCTCATTATCTTGGGCGAAAATAGTCAGTCTTGAGAAGAGGTCAGCACGCTTTCCATCCTCAATCGTCAGTGAGTAAGGTTCTTGTGAAACCTTCTCACGCACCTGACAGCTTTCATTGTCGGCATTGGTGATGGTCGTGCGCAGGTTATACTTGCCCGATGCAATGTCGAAAGGAAGGTTGAATGGCAGTTTGACACGTGTCGTCGTGTAGACATCAAAGTCTATCACCTCATCCGTCTGTGTGGTAAATACGACCTTATTCTCACTGTTGATAAGTTCAACTTTTACGGTTCCATTGAAGAAATTAGCATCTAATTTGCGGATGTTTAGACGGAGCACATTTGGCTCACCTGGCATTACTTTACTGTCAAACTCTGGGTCGGTTGTAAGCTGGTAAGCCGTTGTTGTCGATGGCAACTCTAAGTAACTGATGTTCTGTTCTCCACTTTCATCACGATACGTGGAGCCTTCTTCATACGTGCCCAAGTGCCGAGAGTTCCGTTATCCTGCATTCGATGCTGCAATAGGATAGAGTGAATAAGTGCCATTTGTTAAAGTGGTAAAGTCAAGTGTGAAGGTTATCTTATCATCTATCACACCTCCAGAAACCCACTTACCTTCGTTAAATATAAATCGGTCCTTGGTAAATATCTCTCTTCCATTCTGTCCATAAGGTGTTACCTTTACCAGTTTTCCCTCTTGGTCATAGACTCCTAAACCAATGTCGCCCACAAGTTCGCTTTGACTCTGGTTGATAAACCTTGAATACATCACCTTAGCAGTAGCGGATAAGGTCGTAGGAGCATTGCCCACAAACGCCATGTCACTTCCGTAATCAAAATTGATATTAGGTGACTGATACGCAATGTCAGCATCAATCTTTGGTGTACCAGGCTTATTAGGGTGTATCGCAATGACATGAAGTCGGCGATTGAAGCTATGCTGTGCACCATTAAATTCGCTACCTGTAGATGTGACATTCAAGGTAGCAAGCGAGTAATAGCCGTCAGCCTGACCATTCCATCCAAAGTTCATGTGGAACCTATCGTCTTTATCAAAGCCATCGCAAACCCACGCATGACCCGCTCCATTCTTTGAATCGCCAGATATATAAAGTGGGAAACCATTGCGGAGTTCTTTCTTGACAATCTCGATAAAGTTGGAAACTCCCTCGTGTGATCTTGTTACCATTGAAGCATCATAGTCGAAATGGTTGAGTAATGCACGCTCAGCCATATAACTCTGTGTGCCGCTTGCACCATCAGTGTATTGCATATTGGTAGCAATACCCACGTCATTCATCAGCAATGCCACTGCATCTTCCTGCTGTGCAGTAACGTTTCTACGGTTATAATTAGGCAGCATATTGTCCCAATCATAACGTGACTGTGTGAAATCGGCAGAGCGTACAGTGTTATCAAACTTCACAGTATAGCTTGCTTGCCCCTTTCCTTGTGCCGGCCATTTATGGAAATACATCACTTGTGCAACCGCAGTAGCTACACAGCCCGTCATGTAACGGGTCTGCTTGCTGTATGGATAGTCCTGTCCCCACTTGCTTTTCAGCAATGGTTGTACAGCATCAGTTGTCTTTGTTGCTACTCCTGCACGTGTGGTAAGAGCCTTGTTCTTTCCCAACTCCTCATATACTTGTCGATAAGCATCAAAGAGATAACGTGCTTCGGGATTAAGGTTAGCCATATCAATCGATGCCTCGTTGCTGTAAGCCAACACCTCACCCATCTTGTCATCGCCCGCAACGACAACAAAGCCTTTGCCAGCATCATCGTTGAAAACGTAGTAAGGTTGTTGTGTTGCAGTTGCAGCAGCACGTGTTTTTAAGTTTTGGGCAGCCTTCTTGCTGACGTTTACATACGTTCTTGCAATACGTAAAGCTGTGTTGAAATCAACATCTTCTGCGTAGTTGGCTGTTGCAGAAAGTAGGAGGGAAAGAACGAGAAAACCTCTTTTTATTATATTATTCTGTGCTGAAAATACAGTTCTTTTATTGTTAAATTGAAATATTGAATTTATCATATCAGGTTTATATAAATGCATTATAGGCTGCAAAGGTACACTATTTTTGATTTTTTTCTATATAAATTAGGTATGGGTTTGACCTTAATATATTAATAAAAGGCTGAGATTAATGTGTAATCAAGTTTTAAGACTTATAAACTTGTATGGTATGTCTATCCTAAATTGATATCACGTCAATCCATAATCTACAAATAACTGTTTCCTATTAGCCTAATTAGGCTAATTAGGTTAATAGGTCCAATTGGACTAATAGTTTGTTGTTTTGTCATAATTTTTCACGTCATGATTTTAAATACATGCTCTTTTGGCTTCTAAAAGACGCCTAATAGGCTTTCAAAAGATGCCCTTTAAGCCCCTTACTAACGCCCTTTTGAAGTCCAATTAAGCACCTTTTACTTTTACTGCTTTATAACTAACTGATTTCCTTTTTGGTTACAAACCTGTCTTTTGTGAGTGTTTTTGTCCTTATTTATAGATGTTTTTATACAAAATTATGTAATGATTTTTCAAAGCGTTGTAGGTGGATTTTCGAGTATTAAAAAGAAAAGGTTTCTGTGTCGGAGGATGAGAAAAGAATAGATAGTTGATGGTCTTGCCTATGTCTTTATATAGACTATTTGTTTATGTTTTATTGCAGATGAAAAAAAGCAGTAAAACATACATGTAAAAATGAATTCAGCTTATAGTGTTATAAAAGTAATCTGCTTATTGACCTTCCCTTTATAAGTGTTGATATTCAAATAGATTGCATCATTCTGTTTAAAACCAGTCAAAGGAATACTTGTAAAGATACGTCTACTGTAATATTCTGGTACGCCATTCTGGTGATGATGTAGTCGGAGATAGAATGCTCGTTCACCAGAAGATAAGTGCTTTATGGAGTCACAAACAATAGCTAAGCTCTGAATAGCCTTTTTGTCTTCTGTTTTTCCAGTCTTCAAAGTGAGGGCAAGGTTGAGATACTTACGATTCTTGCTCATCCAGATACTTTCAAAACCAACGGGGTCGGTGTACACTGTTGGGAAGTCAAGTGCCAAACGTGGACGTAAGACTGCAACAGGACTGATGGCAAATGATGATGTTACGCCATTCTCCACCTTATTATAATATAGCAAGGCACGATAGGTTGTGTCGCCCTTTGTCGCCCATAGTTCTTTACTGCAGGTTTTTAAGGTCAGTTGTACTCCGTCGTCAGTAGTTGCTGAAGCAAAGGCTGATAGCTCATTGGTATGCGCTTCAACGAAATCGGTATGTAGATAAGATAGTTCGCTGTCGCCTGTTTCGTAGAAGTTATGCTCACAGGCACTGACTATAAGTAACGACACGAGTGCCGTTACCATAGTCAATAGTCTGTAGATAGTCTTTCTGAACCTGTTCACGTTTTGTTACTTCTTAAAGGTAAGGCGGTTCAGAAGTGATTTGAATCGACCATTTTCAGATGACGCAGCAATGTAATTCTTTGCAGGATAAGCATACTGTGTCAACAGACAAGTGCGCAAGAACTTATCGTCACGGTTCTCAATTTCAATCTTCTCAATCTGACCATCGAGGTAAGCATTGAAGTTCTGATAGTCTTCTGCTGTATAATACTCTTCGTAAACACGTGTGTCCTGAATCATATCCAGTGCCACGTAGTTGATTGGATAGAGCTTATAGTTGCAGTGAATTTCGTGATCGATGTGTGCTGCAATGGCATCAAAGAGCTTGTTCTTTGGCAGGTCCTCGTCTACTGTGTCAAGCCATTCATCAATACATGGCGCACATTTGTAGAAGATATGTCCCTTATAGCCCTTGATACCTACTAACATACTTTCAAGATCGTCCTCAGCTGTCTTCTTCCAGTAAGGTAAATCACGACGCAATTGATACTCACGTGCTTTAAGATAATCGCATGGGTCATACTCGTATGAGATAGCTAACGGCACGATGTGGAGCTGCTTCAGACGCTCAATGATAGTACCTTCGCCGCCCATTGCCATCATCTTCAGGATAGCAGGTTGGGTAAAGATCGTTTGAATTTTGTGATCTTTCCCTGTCGTTGAGCAATCCATACATTGTCTTTCTTTTCAGCAATAACGAAGTGGATATACTCTGACATACGCTTGCTGGCACGAAGCATCTCAACCGAATGGAGGGCACGCTCTACGGTAAACGACTTGTTGATACGCACCAAGTCACGTACCCAATCCTGTGAAAGGAGGTTATCGCCGATAGCAATCTCACAAGTAGTGGTAAAGCCAACATCAATGAGAAGCTTGTCGAGGAAAGCAGAGTCGAGGACAATGTCACGATGGTTGCTGACAAAGGTATAGCGGTTGTGAGTGTTGATATTCACTGCATCCATGCTACATCCTAAACTCAACTCCATAACAAGACGCTGGAGGAAAGGATAGCAGAAGGCTTTTTGGAATTCAAGATTTGTCTTGCAAGCGTGCATCTTCTTTGCTATCGCCTCTGTTGGAACATCAGGGTAGAGGTATGCCAGTACCATTTGGAATTGCTTGTCAGCAAGAATCCGATCATAGACTGCCGGTAGTTCTTCCGGCTCAAACGGACGGATAGGGTCAAACTCTGATGGTATTTTCATAATTGTAAATAATTAATAAGTTTCTATTTTATGTCTTATTACATGCTCTGAGAGCCTGCAATGATTAGTTCTATGCCCATTTCTTCAATCTTGTTGGCTACAAACTGCGGTATCTTTGAGTCGGTAATGATGATATCTATATCCTCAAGTCCGCTAATTTTTGCAAAGCCACGACGGCCAAACTTACTTGAATCTGCTAAGACAATGGTCTTCTGTGCTGCCTGCATCATACTTCTGTTCAGTTCAGCTTCGCGCATATCTGTTGTTGAGATACCGAAGTCAAGGTCGATACCGTCCACACCCAAGAAGAGTTTTGTAAACGAACAACCACGGAGTATCTCTATACTATATTGTCCAACAACCGATACACTGCTATGACGAACCATACCACCAAGCTGGATAATATCAATATTATCGTTGGCAGCTAAGGTCATTGTGGCTTGAAGGCTGGCTGAAACTATTGTCAGTCTGCTCTCTGAATGAATATTACAAGCCAACGCATGGATGGTTGTTCCTGATGCAAGAATGATGGAATCGTCTTTCACAAGTAGCTTGACAGCCTCTGCTCCGATGAGTTGTTTTTCTTCCGCATTCAGCTTTTCCTTCTCGTTTACCGAACGATTGTTGGTAAATGGATTGATAAGAATCGCCTTACCATGACTTCGATAAAGCTTTCCTGCCTTTTCAAGTTCGGTTAGGTCTTTTCGTATCGTTACTAATGACACATCCAAGGAGGTTGCCAAATCGGAAACCAATACAGACTCCTGTGTCAGAAGCTGGTCAAGAATGGCATTTTGCCTGTCTTCTTTTGTCATATTTTTGCATCGGTTTTTGGTAGCTTTCAGCTGATGTCTGTCACGCTTTACCGCATTAGAATAGTTTTGTACAAATATAGTTAAAATAAATCAATGGCTAAAGGTGAAGCCCCCGTTTAACAGAAGATTAACAATTGTTTACACCTACCTGCGATGTATCTATGGCTGATTTATAGTACGTTTTTACGATTTAATTTGTGACAAGAGGAGTACAAAAAGAGAGTTATTTTTGGAAGAATAATTTATCAATTTACTTGTCATTCACGAACAAAGTATTATCTTTGCAATATTATGAAGTACAGCATCATTGTTCCTGTTTTCAACCGTCCAGATGAGGTTGACGAACTGTTGGAGAGCCTGCTCAGCCAGGAGGAGAAGGATTTTGAGGTCATTATCGTTGAAGATGGCTCACAAATTCCGTGTAAGGAGGTGTGCGATAAGTACGCTGACAAGCTCGATTTGCATTATTATAGCAAAGAAAATTCGGGTCCAGGGCAGAGCCGTAACTATGGTGCTGAGCGTGCAAAAGGTGAGTATCTGCTTATCCTCGACTCCGATGTTGTACTTCCAAAGGGGTATATCCGTGCTGTTAGTGAGGAGCTAAATCGTGAGCCAGCTGACGCTTTCGGTGGACCTGACAGTGCACATGACTCTTTTACCGATACACAGAAAGCCATCTCTTATTCAATGACTTCGTTCTTCACGACGGGAGGAATACGTGGTGGTAAAAAGAAACTTGACAAGTTCTATCCTCGTTCGTTCAATATGGGCATCCGCCGTGATGTCTATCAGGAGTTGGGTGGCTTCTCAAAGATGCGCTTTGGAGAGGATATTGACTTCTCTATTCGTATCTTCAAGGCAGGAAAGCGTTGCCGACTGTTCCCTGAGGCATGGGTATGGCATAAGCGTCGCACGGACTTCCGCAAGTTCTGGAAGCAGGTTTACAATTCTGGTATTGCCCGAATTAACCTCTATAAGAAGTACCCTGAGTCACTGAAACTTGTTCATCTCTTACCGATGGTATTTACTGTTGGAACAGCTTTGTTAGTTCTGATGATTCTCTTTGGACTCTTCTTGCAGTTATTCCCAATTATTAATGTCTTTGGTAGTCTCTTTATCATGATGGGCTTGATGCCGCTGGTGCTATACAGTGTTATTATCTGTGTGGACTCTGCTATGCAAAACAATAGTCTTAATATTGGTCTTCTAAGTATCCAAGCCGCCTTCATTCAGCTTACTGGCTACGGTTGTGGCTTCATCAGTGCGTGGTGGAAACGCTGCGTATGTGGCATGGATGAATTTGCTGCGTACGAAAAAAACCTCTATAAGTAATTCATAATTCATAATTCATAATTATGATTACCGATGTGAACTGAAATGGAAACTATTTACGGCTCTTTTATAGTTAATTGAGCCGTTATAATCTTAGACCTAAACTTAATTACAAACCATCTGATATTATGCTTAAACGTGAGAATAATATTCTATTGACGAAGGTTGATGCTTATAGCAATAGGATAATACGCCTATATAAATATCTTAAGGACGTAGAAAAGGAGTTTATTTTGTCCAAACAGCTCCTTAGAAGTGGCACAAGTATAGGTGCGAATATAGCCGAAAGTCAGAGTGCACAAAGCTCTGCTGATTTTATACACAAACTTGAGGTAGCGCTTAAAGAGGCTAAGGAAACTCATTATTGGCTTGAAAAACTCTTGATAGGAGAGTATATCAATGATATCGGATATCAGTCTATGAGTAATGATAATATAGAGATAATCAAGTTATTAACTTCTATTATTGTTACGAAAAAGAGGAATATGAGAAGTGGACTCGATGTCAAATATTAGACAGATGAAGCCCTTTGATAAGTAGTATATTCACCTAAATGACAATGCATAATTGAAATTACAAACTTTGAAGTATGAACACTGATTTACAAGTAATCATAATTTTTGAATTCTGAATTCTGAATTTTGAATTAATGGTAATCATAATTATGAATTTTGAATTATGAATTCTGAATTTCCAAAACTCACTATCTCTCACTGGGCTGAGGGCTGACCGCCCACGCGAAAAACTTGAAAGACTGGGGGCTGCCGCACTCAGCGATGCCGAATTACTGGCTATTCTAATTGGTTCTGGCACACGAAAAGAGAGTGCGGTAGACCTAATGAAGCGTATTCTCAATGACTGTAATAATAATCTGAATACACTTGGAAAACTTTCTATTCGTGACTTAGAGCAATACAAGGGTATTGGTTCGGCAAAGGCAATCACTATTCTTGCAGCTTGTGAATTAGGTAAAAGACGGCAGAAGGCGACAGTGGAAGAGGCGCCAATACTCAATAGTGCCGAGAGTATCTACCAGTTTATGACACTACGATACAAGATCTTGATATCGAAGAGGGCTGGATTTTGATGATGAAACAGAACTTCCGACTCATCGAAGCCAAGCGCATTTCGGTGGGTGGACTTACTATGGCACCTGTCGATCTTCGATTGATGATGAAAGAAGTGCTACTGAAGAATACAACTGTTTTGGCTTTTTGTCATAATCACCCCAGTGGTAGTACGAATCCAAGTAGGGAAGATGATATGCTGACATCGCATATTCATAAGGCCTGCGAATTGCTGCATATTCATTTTGCAGACCATGTAATACTCACCGATGGAGGGTATTTTTCATATCGAGAGGAAGGAAAGTTATAGCTGAAAAAGGATCTAAAAAATCTATATGCCATTGGTGTTGTCAGGTAAATATTTCCCATATAGGTTAGCCATAAGCGTTTTATAACATTCTTTGTAATGAACATAAAGGGCCTTTTCTTCCCATCTTTAGCTGCAGCGTTGTTACTCCACACCACTCGTGCTAACCCTCCGCACGTGTTAGTGTTGATGCTCGCACCAATGGTGCGGAGTGCTGAATAACTTGCGTTATACTTCTTTTCAAGACTGTTCATCTTCCTATTATTAATTTATCTGATGCAAATATACTACTTTCTGTATGTAATCCCACAAATAGAACGTAACCTTTCCGCAATGAATTATTGTAATTATAGTTTTTTTAATTACTATCTTTGCAGAAGATAGGTTACGCTTGACTATTCGAAAGCAAGTTTTTATAGTGTTTGCTGTGCCTGTCTTTGATAAAAAGAATAATTCATTTAAAAGAATCACTAATTATGACAATAGAAGAGAAAACAAAGATAGAAGAAAGAATCGTTGACGTGTTGAAAGACCGTTTACGACCCAGAGATACCAGTGAATATCTATGATCTTGGTATGATTTACAAGATTGATGTGGATGACGAGGGCAATCTTGATATGGATATGACCTTTACCTCTCCATCATGTCCTGCTGCAGATTTCATCCTTGAAGACGTACGTACAAAGGTGGAAAGTGTGGAAGGTGTTAAGACCGCAAACATCAACCTTGTCTTTGAGCCAGTATGGGATCAGAGCATGATGACTGAAGAAGCACGCGTTGAATTAGGCTTTGAGTAAGACCGTTTCCGCCCTCTTTCTCAATATGGCAGCTAATTCTCTGTCTAATTAGCTGCCTTGTCTCTGCCATTCTGTCCCAGTTTCTGAGGCATTGCCTCAGAATATAGGGAGTAATCATCCCCCTTACCACCCTTCACCCATTACCCAATGACATGAAGAATATCTATTTCCTTTCCGATGCGCACCTCGGTTCACTCGCTATAGAGCACCGTCGCACACATGAACGCCGCCTTGTACGCTTCTTGGATAGCATTAAGCATAAGGCTGCGGCAGTCTATTTGCTGGGCGATATGTTCGACTTTTGGAATGAATATAAGTATGTTGTTCCTAAAGGTTTTACTCGTTTCCTTGGTAAAATATCCGAATTAACGGATATGGGAGTGGAGGTTCATTTCTTCACAGGAAATCATGATCTTTGGACTTATGGGTATTTAGAAAAGAGTGTGGCGTTATCCTTCATCGTAAAACCGATAACAACTGAGATATACGATAAGGTGTTTTATCTTGCACATGGGGATGGATTAGGTGACCCTGACCCAAAGTTCCGTTTTCTGCGTAAGGTTTTTCATAATCGTTTCTGCCAACGATTACTCAACTTCTTCCACCCTTGGTGGGGAATGCAGTTGGGTTTGAACTGGGCAAAAAGGAGTAGGCTGAAACGTGCTGATGGTAAGGAAGTTCCCTTCTTGGGAGAAGATAAGGAGTATCTTGTGCAGTACACGAAGGAGTATATGTCCACACATAAAGATATAGACTATTATATTTACGGACATCGACATATTGAACTCGATCTCACCTTGTCGCGGAAAGCACGTCTATTGATTCTTGGTGACTGGATATGGCAGTTTACTTACGCTGTTTTCGATGGTGAACACATGTTCCTCGAAGAGTATGTTGAAGGTGAAAGCAAGCCTTAAGAAAAGTAAAAATATCCTATTTGTAAAGACAAAACGGGATTTTTTGAGTATAAAAAGTAAAATTACGCAAAAGAATTTGGAGGTTACGAAACAAAAGTGTAACTTTGCATTGTCTTTAAGAGGAATGGATAATGATTCATTACCGAGATAAGATGATAGAGGCTTTAGCCCTAAAATTTGATTTAAGACATTCATAATATAAAATTAAAAACTCAGGTTTGTAGATTAAGTTTAGTCAAAAGAAAGGTAGTTGTCGTGAGACAACTACCTTTCACTTTTTATGGAGTTTTATCGCTGTTTAGCCAGCGTAAGATACAATTATAGGCGTTAATAGGGTATTTTTATGAGTACATAAAATCGCCTATAACGCCTATAACTATCTTTATTACTTTCTTCAAGTCCTTAACAAGTTCTTGAGTGTCACGAGCAATAACAATCTCCTCGTCGGTAGGAACAAGTACAACCTTAACCTTTGAGTCATCGGTAGAGATGATTCTTTCCTCACCACGACACATGTTGAGCTCCTTGTCAAGCTTAACACCAAGATACTCCATATCCTGGCAGGCATCCCAACGAAGACCCGTCTGATTCTCGCCAACACCAGCTGTCCAAACGATGATGTCAACACCATTCATTGCTGCAGCGTATGCACCAATGTACTTCTTAATACGATAAGTGTACATCTGCAAAGCCAGATGAGCCATCTTATCGCCTGCGTTGTCAGCATTCTCAATATCGCGCATATCAGAGCTGATGCCAGTAATACCAAGTACACCACACTCCTTGTTCAGGAAGTCTGCCATCTCCTGTGGCTTCTTACCGAGTTTCTCCATCAGATAAGTCACTGCTGAAGGGTCGATATCACCAGAGCGTGAACCCATCATCAAACCAGCCAATGGGGTCAAGCCCATTGAGGTGTCGATAACCTTACCACCCTTGATAGCAGCGATAGAGGCACCATTACCAATGTGGCAAGTGATAATCTTCTGTGTCTTAATATCAACACCAAGCATCTCGCAAACACGATGTGATACGTAGCGATGGCTCGTACCGTGGAAGCCATAGCGGCGAACATGGTACTTCTTGTAGAGATCGTAAGGTACTGCGTAGAGGTAAGCGTAGTCTGGCATTGTGCTGTGGAAAGCATTGTCGAATACAACTACCTGTGGAGTGTGAGGCATTAAAGCATCAACAGCACGTAAACCACGCAAGTGACCAGCGTTGTGAACAGGTGCAAGGTCGATAAGACTCTCAATACCTGCCTCTACTTCCTTGGTTACGATGCAGCTTTTTCTCAAAGAGGTCGCCACCCTGTACGACACGATGACCAACGGCATCAATCTCATCAAGGCTCTTAAGTGCGCCAAACTCTGGGTCGAGAAGCACCTTTGAATACGAGTGCTACACCCTCCTTGTGGGTTGGAAGGTCAGCCATAATCTGCTTCTTCTCACCATTATCAAGTTTCACCTTGATGAATGCCTCATCAAGTCCGATACGCTCAACACCACCCTGAGCCAATACAGACTCATCTGCCATATCGTACAGCTTTGTACTTAATGGAACTACTACCGCAGTTTAAAAACTAATATCTTCATATAAAGAATTATTATTTTTAGAAGGATACTATAGGGGTATGTTTCTATAAGTCGTCTTATTCTCTTTGCGAGATTTCTCAAAAACGCTCTCAGAAACCCCCTAAATCATCATTTCCAATTTCTACTATTATTTCTTAGAATCCTGTGCTTGACAGGCTGTGATAGCTACCATATAGTAGATGTCATCAACACAACAACCACGAGAAAGATCGTTTACAGGACGTGCAATACCCTGGAGGATTGGGCCAATAGCCTTCTGCACCACCGAGGCGTTCAATCAGTTTGTAGCCGATGTTGCCTACCTCAAGGTTAGGAACAATGAGTACGTTTGCCTTACCTGCGATGTTAGAACCTGGTGCCTTCTTTGCTGCAACGGCTGGAACCAATGCAGCATCAGCCTGCAACTCACCATCAACCTTCAGTTCAGGGAACTTCTCTTTGGCAATCTTTGTAGCCTCAACTACCTTATCAATGATATAAACACTCTTACCAGTCTCACGGTCCTTAGCATCCTGTGCAGAACCCTTTGTTGAGAAGCTCAGCATAGCTACGTATGGATTGTGGAAGCCAGCAACACTCTTTGCAGTCTCAGCAGTGGTATATGCAATCTGAGCTAACTGGTCAGCAGTTGGGTTTGGAGTAACAGCAACGTCGCCCATAACGACAATACCGTTCTCACCATACTGCTCCTCGTGTGTAAGAATTAGCATAGCACCACTCACACAGCTGATACCTGGCGCACATTTAATAATCTGCAAAGCAGGACGAAGTGTGTCACCTGTTGTAGAGAGAGCACCAGAAATCTGACCGTCAGCACCTTCAGTCTTGATAATCATACAGCCGAGGTAAAGGTTATTCTTGGTAACCAGTTCGCGAGCCTGTTCGATAGTCATGCCCTTCTTCTGGCGCAATTCAGCCAATTTCTCAGCATATTCTTCACTCTTTGGGTTGTTTTCTGGGTCAACAATGGTAGCCTTGTCAATGTTCTTAAGCCCCCATTCTTCGGCAAGCTTATGAATGTTGGCTGGGTTTCCAATGAGGATCAGATTGGCGATGTCATCAGCTAACACTCTGTCAGCTGCCCTCAGGGTACGCTCCTCTTCTGCCTCGGGGAGCACGATACGCTGCTTATCGGCTTTCGCACGTGCAACGATTTGCTCTAATAAGTCCATATATGTCTTTTTAAAATGTAATTATTATAAATTCTGTTTTTGCTATGCAAAAGATAGCAAAAGAAAGTTGTAATTCCAAACATAATTATCGTTTTCTCCTATAAAAACAGGTTTATACAGGTTGGCAATCATTTTTCCATCTACTTTCGTCGTGAGTGTCTTCTATATATTATAGGGGCAAAAGTTGCCTTTTTCTTCGTATTTTTTTAGCGATGTATTGATGTTCCGCACATATGGTGTTGATGCTCCGCACATGTGGTGCTCATGGTAAAGCACCAATTGTGCTGAGGGCTAAATAGTCTTGTAATATATTATTAGTCTGAGTGCAATTTGTTGTTAGGAAAGAGTTATACTATCCCAAAAGATGCAAATGAAGTTTCTATTGGGATAGCAATAAAAAAACAGTCTACTCTTTGGGCAGTCTTGAGTTTTCTGTATATCTTTGTATATCAAACAAAAGCAGATAATGTTATGATTAAAATTTCATGATGTTAAAGACAACTGACCGTGAATTAATACAAAGCTATACGCTATGTGGTGATCGCATGAATTGCGATTTAAGCTTTTGCAAATATTATTTCATGGCGTTTCTTATATAATACGCAAATAGCTGAGGTTGACGGCTTTTTTAGTGTTTCCGTTTTTTATACAGGGACATCATCTTGCCTATATGGCTCCAGTGTGGAAATGCAAGTGGGATGAGGCTATGCGTGAGCGTTTTGCAGCTGTTATTAGACAGATGCGAGATGATGCAATCACCTTGGGTCATCCCTTCTTAATGTTGGGTGTTTGTTCTTATATGGTTAGTGTTTTGGAGGAAACTTTCCCAGACACTTTCTTTATAAAGCCCGATCGCGACCATTTTTGATTACATCTACACTCGTGAAAAGTTGGCAACATTGTCTGGTAAGAAACTTCAAAGGCAAACGAAATCATTGTAATAAGTTCCGTAAGAGCTATCCTAACTATGAGTATCGTCCTCTTACGAAGGATATGATACCCGAGTGTATAGCTGTAGAAGAGAACTGGAGGGCTGTCACAAAGGAGGATAACGAAGATACGGAAGAACTCTCTGAAGAACTTCGTTCTATGACACGTGTCTTCGATTTGTGGGATGAGATTGGTGCCATTGGTGGTACGATATGGGTTGATGGGAAGTTGATAGCCTTCACTTTCGGCTGTCCTATCACGAATAAGGTGTTTGATGTCTGTGTAGAAAAGGCTGATACTGCCTATGAAGGAGCCTTTTCTATTATCAATCAGGAGTTTGCACAGCATCTTCCAGAGCAGTATGAATATATGAATCGTGAGGAAGATCTTGGAATAGAAGGACTCCGTTATGCGAAGCTTTCCTATAAACCAGACATCCTTTTGGAGAAGAGTGTGGTCTTGGAGAAATATCCTTTGGCACAGGAGGAGTCACAAGAAAAGATTAAAGAAGAAACCATTGCTTTATGGCGTGATACCTTCCAAGACGTAGAACCCTTTATTCAACTCTATTTCTCACGTGTTTTTAAGCCTGAATATAATGTTATCTGTCAGGTCGATCAACATACAGTGGCTGCCCTTCAGACACTCCCCTATACGCTGAAGTATTATGATGAGGAGGTACAAACGGCTTATATTAGTGGTGTGAGTGTACGAGAAGAGTTCCGCAAACAGAATATGGGTAATAACCTAATGTCGCAGGCTCACTTCCGTCTTTATCATAAGGATGTTGTTTTTGCATCGTTGATACCTGCTGAAGAATGGCTTTACGATTGGTATGGTCGTTGTGGTTATACACGTAATATTACTTGTACACCACCTCCGGCAGATGTTGAAAATATGGATTTTTGCAACCTTCGATAGCTGGCAACGTGCAAAGGATTGTGTACTTTTACATGACGAAGAAGGTTTTGAGATTATCAAGGAAGATTGTCGAATATCATCAGTCTATTGAGCCAGATGCTTGCGTAGAAACGAAGGATATCCCTGGAATGATTCGTATTATCAATGCTGAAAAAGGCTTTGCAACTCTTTGCAAATCGCCATCCAGAGCATACGGAAAACATTCGTGTGTATAATGATTCGGATATCCCAATGAATAATATCTACTTCGAAATCAAGCATGGGACACGTAGTCAGAACCAATCATCCTTTGCCTGATACCCATTCATTAACAATCACTGAATTAGCTGATTACATCTTTAAGAATGATAACCTTGAGATGAATTTAATGCTTAATTAGGTGTTGGGTGTTGAATGTTAGGTGTTGATGATGTGTTAAAGTTTGACGCATCTGAGGGAATATGTTGGTTAAATGGGGGTTGGGTGATGGTCGTTGGTTGTTGGTTGTTAAGTGTTGATGATGTGTTAAAGTTTGGCGCATCTGAGGGAACATGTCTGTAAATAAATTGGGTGTTAATGAATAGCAAGCTTATGACTATACATTAACACCCAAATTTTATACCCCTTAGTGGTATTCATCAACACCTAACACCCAACACCCATCACGCTGTTACAATCTCTTTCGTCAAGATACTTTCCAATTGTTCGGCAGAAAGGCGGAGTTGGAACTCGCCACGTAGGGCAACACTGATACGACCTGTTTCCTCTGATACGATGACAGCCAAGGCATCAGAGTCTTGAGAGATACCCATTGCAGCACGGTGTCGCAAACCAAGTTCCTTTGGAATATCTTGCTTGTGGCTCACTGGAAGAATACAACCAGCAGCCTTGATACGACGTTTAGAGATAACCATCGCACCATCATGGAGTGGAGAATTCTTAAAGAAGATGTTTTCAATGAGACGTTGATCAATGCGAGCATCAATCAAGTCGCCTGTCTCCACAATGTCTTCTAACTTCACACCACGCTCAATAACAATCAGTGCACCTACCTTTCCACGACTCATGCTCATACAAGCCATAACGATAGGCATGATTGTTTCTTTGTCAACTTCTTCTTTTCACCCCTCTTGGTGAAACAACTTTCATAATGTTGTTTATCTTTCTGTGTGCACCAAGACTATAAAGGAAGTGGCGTATATCTTCTTGGAAGAGGATAATCAGACCGATGACTCCCACCGAAACAAGTTTGTCCATGATACTACCTAAGAGGCGCATCTCCAACACTTGACTCACAATGAGCCACACGATAACGAATACCATAATACCGATAAAGATGTTCAGTGAGCGTGACTCTTCCATCAATCGGTAAATATAGTAGAGCATCAGTGCTACCAGCACGATGTCGATTACATCTTTTATTCCAAATGGGAAAAAAACATAATAGTAAAGCAACTACCCTGTTTCACAATCGCGACTTCTGATAGTATGTGGAGGTCGGTATGCTGATAGTGGGTGAAAGTATGGGTGTCTATTGGTTTATAATTAATGTGTTAAATAACGCTTATTGCTCAGCATTTTGGCGCATTGCTTCAACGATTTTTCACCGCTTCAACAGCTGGGACGAACGTCGTGAACACGGAGGATGTTGGCTCCTTTCATGAGGGCGATAGTGTTCAGGACCGTTGTGCCATTAAGACTTTCATCTGCTGTTATGCCCAAAAGCTGATGAATCATACGCTTGCGGCTGATGCCAACGAGCAGGGGAAGTTCCATTACCTGCAGTCGTTCCATCACACTCAACAACGTATAATTACCGTCTACTGCTCCTTTCCCAAAGCCAAAGCCTGGGTCGAGGATAATGTCTTTTTGTCCTAAGGCACGTAGTTCTTGCACTTCACGTGAGAAGTTGATGAGCATATCGTGTAGATTGGCTGCCGTAGACATTAATATATAAGGTGTACCTAATTCGGCGACAGTAGGGAACATCTCTGGGTCTTTGCCCTCCTCAACATCGTTGATGATGTCGGCTCCAAACTCTTCAACGGTGCAGCGAGCTATTGAAGCATGAAAGGTATCAATAGAGATGATGGCTTCTGGCTCTGCTTCTCGGATGATAGGGAGGGCAAAAGCTAATCTACGCATCTCCTCCTCAGCACTGATAGCCTCACTGTCTGGGCGAGTAGAGCAAGCTCCAACGTCAATAATCTTTGCACCTTCAGCCACAATCTCATGCGCACGTTGGCGAATAGCCTCCTCTGTCTGTACCCGACTGCCGGCAAAGAAAGAGTCTGGTGTCACGTTCATGATACCCATAACGAGCGGATGGCTCAAGTCGAGGAGCTGTCCCCTTACGTTGATAGTATAGTTAACGGGCTTTACGTCTGCCCCAAGGTTCATATTTTCCATATCCGCAAAGGTAATGCAAAAGTAGCATATACGTGAATTTTGAATTAAGAAATTTGATATGGTGGGGGAGACAGGGTAATCTTAAGACAGGGTAACAGGGGAGTAGGGGATGTGTTGAGACAAAGTAACAGAAGAACAAAAAGATTAGTAATAACATGGAATGGGACGTTATTTGTATAGAAAAATTTAGCCTTATTGTGTTGCAGCTTAGTGGGTATTTTCGATATGATTAACAGGTAAGATACGAATTATTTTTCATGAAAAATATTTCTTTTCATGAAGAAAAAAATATTTCTTGTCGTGAAAATAATTCTTTTTGTTCATGAAAATAATACGTGTTCGTTGTCTTACTGCTTTATCGAAAAAGCAGTTGTTAGGATGTTAGGATGCCATATTAATAATGTGAATTAACCCTTGATAGAGTTTGCACAGTTCTTTGTTCAATTTGTAAAGATGTCTTGAATAAAAGAGAGTTGGTATAAAGAACTATTTTCTATACATTTTATTTGAAGGGTGTTTTGTTATATTCTTCTGTTAAATCTTTATTTACCCATATGTCATAACCATTTGATTGTTTGTAGTGTTCAAAATCTTTAGCTGCAATTGTATAAATTCCTTGTTGTCTTTAAAGTTTATGCATTTGTGTGCATCATTATCTTCACAGTATTTTTGGAGTATTATATTTTTATATAGTACGCATAAAGCTTTTTCCAAAAGTGTCTTCCTTTTGCCATTTGCAAATGTGGCAGTCTTTTTATTAAGCCTGCTTGGTATGCTTTTTGTAATGCCAATATTATAAAAACCTCAGAATTTATAAAGTAGGGTACACAGTCGTTGTAGTTAATAGTTATTTCATATACCCCTTTTTCTACTATCTTTGTAATTTTGACAATTGCAGTTATCTTTTTGTACATAACTTTTTCTTGATTTGAAAAGTATATTTTTTTGAACAGGGGACACTAAAAGGTGCTTGAGTACTTGCTATCCCTGTTGAAAGTTATATAATTTTATCCCTATCCCCCTCTTTGAGTTTTAGTGTTATTTATGATCTTTGTAATATCTTCTTCTTTCTCTATGGATATTTCTATTATCCGTATACCTGACTTTATTTTTTTCTTCTGTGCATTTATGTGAAACATAGATTTCTATAAATATAGGATTATCTTCTTTTTGATGGTTTCTTTTTACAAAGAAGGTCTGCAATGAAATTCCCGTACTTGCGTTCAAGAAGACACTCTGAGTAATAGTCTTTGAGGTTTATTTCTGTACGTTTCTCTTTTTTTACAATCATACTCGTTGTATAAAGGACATTCTTTGTTTTTTTATACAAGTATCATATTGTATCATATCCAGGATGATTTCTTTCTCTTTATTGAACCATTCTGCTATTTGTATTTCAGCTATAGAATGTAGATATTTATCATAATCACATTCTTTCTTCTTGTGGGCAAAATGCCAACGTCTTTCTTTACCATATTTGCCAATGACCTCTTGTTTACAATGTGGACAGAGAAAAGTTTCGTCTTTTCTTTCTATGGTTTCTTCTATTCTTAGAAGTTTTCCATTGCAATCTAATGCAAGGTGTTGAATTTTGCTTATCTTATTCATTCTGCTGTTTTTGATTGGAGATTATCATTTATCCCTCATATTTTGTGTGCCTTGTTATGTAATAAGTTTAGTTTATCATGCTATATTTCAGAAGACCTCCTTTTGAAAAGTTCTCTATTTAGGAAAAGTTCTTTGGAAGATATTTTGCTAAATCTAATCTTGCTGTCACTGCTATCACATGAAATTATCATTTAACTCATTAGTTTACAGTAGGGTTGAGTGAAATGTTAAAAGTGACAGCAAATTAAAACAAAACTATTCTTGTAAGATACGTAATTGCTTTTCTCTCTTTAGAAAGTCTTTAGCACTCTATATATAGGAAGAATAAAAATAGGATATGCCAGTCACCTGACACATCCTATATTATATAATGCTTAATGATAGTCTGTTTGTTGACAGGCAGGACTTAGGCGTTTACACGCCCCAAGTAGCTACCATCGCGAGTGTCAATCTGGATAACCTCACCCTCGTTGATGAAGAGAGGAACGCGAACAACAGCGCCAGTCTCAAGCGTAGCAGGCTTTGTTGCGTTTGTTGCAGTGTTACCCTTTACACCTGGCTCGCTGTGTGTGATAGTCAATGTAGTCTTAACAGGCATCTCAGCGAGGAGGATTGTACCGTCAGAAGTATCTGTAACAACTTCTACAACGTCACCTTCCTTCATGTAGTCAGAACCTGTAATCTGGTGCTTAGAGATAGGAATCTGCTCGAAAGTCTCCTGATTCATGAAGATGTAACCAGTTGAATCCTCATAGAGGTACTGGTAAGGACGACGCTCAACACGAACATCCTCAAGCTTGAAACCAACCTGGAAGGTACGCTCAAGCACACGGCCGTCAGCAAACATTCTTCAACTTGGTAATCATAACGGTGTTACCCTTGCCTGGCTTACGGTGCTGGAAGTCGATGCAAGTCCAAATTTTACCATCAAGACGAATACATGTTCCAATCTTGATTTCCTGTGAATTAATCATAATCTGTTAATATCTAATTTATTATTTTTTTATACGTTGATATCTCACTAATGCGGTGCAAAGTTACAGAAAATATGGAAAAAAACATAAATAAAGAGCGTAAAAAAATCATTGTTTTTCTTGGTTAATTCAAAAAGATTAAGTAATTTTTGCAGCCCATAATGGCAGGTTTTATCCTGTTGCTCTTATAATTTGCATAATAACAATAAAATAGGATAAGAAAATGAAAAGAACATTTCAGCCGCACAACCGTCGTCGTGTAAACAAGCACGGTTTCCGCGAGAGAATGGCAACAAAAAACGGCCGTCGTGTATTGGCTGCTCGTCGTGCCAAGGGTCGTAAGAAGTTAACTGTTTCTGACGAACATCACGGAAAGTAAAAAGTACGCTGTTTCCCTTAGAGGGAATTAGTGCGAAAACGGAAAGAAGTAGAGACTATTCTTTGCTTCTTTCCGTTTTTTTATCTACCTTTGCCAAGTATAATGTTTAGTTGACGGGTTGACGAGTTGACTGGTTGACAAGTTATATGCTAATATTAGGAGTTGACAGGTTAACAGGTTAACAAGTTGACAAGTTAGAAGAAAAGTAAACAAGTTGAATGACAGCAAGAGAATTCTTCCATAAATTTAATAGCACATATATCTGGGGTAATATCCTGGCTATTGTTATTCTTGTGTCGATGCTGTGTATAGGAGTTAGGTTTGGACTTGACTACTACACGCTCCATGGTGAGTCTATCGTTGTGCCAAATGTGATTCATAAGCAGTATGATGAGGCTGTGGATATTATGGGTAAGGTTGGACTGACGATTGAGGTGACGGATACTGGATATGTGAAGGAACTTCCTCCTGATTGTATTCTTGAGCAGTCACCTGCTGGTGGTAAGCGTATTAAGTCTACTCACGTGGTTTATGTAACCATCAATGCAGCAAGTGCTCCATCACTCGTAATCCCTGATATTATTGATAATAACTCACTTCGAGAGGCACAAGCACAGTTGCTCTCTATGGGATTTAAGGTGGGTGAACCTGAATATATACCAGGAGAGAAAGACTGGATTTATGGTATCTTAGTCAAGGGTAAGCATGTTCAAGCAGGCGACCGTGTTCCATCAGATGCTGTGATTGTGTTGCAGGTGGGTGATGGTACGCGTCAGATTTCTGATACATCAGGTTTGAAAGAGCCTGAATATGAAGAGATAGAAGTCGTAGAGAAGGTTCCTAAATACGATGAGGTAGAGGAATATGTGGAAGTACCAGTTGACGAGAATGGCAACGAGATAAAAGATGGACGTGGAAAGATCGAACGCTGGTAGTTCGGGTTCTTCTTCTCAGTCGGGCTTTGCCTGCTGATCCATCTTCAGTTAGACCAAAAAGAATAAAGTGCAATGATGACAGAAGAAGAAACGATATTTGACGATGAACTTTAACGACGACTTCCTTCCCACTGCGTCTAACGAGGGGGGAGAGGGAGAGTTGTATGAGCACTTCCGTGTCATTGTTGATAAAGGTCAGGAGCCAGTTCGTATTGATAAGTTCCTCTTTGAACGAATGCAACATTCCAGTCGTAATCGTATTCAGAAGGCTGCCGATGCCGGCTATATCCATGTGAATAATGCGCCAGTGAAGAGTAATTATAAGGTGCGTCCAGAGGATGTTATTACCTTGATGCTCGACCGTCCGAAGCATGACAATACGATAGAAGCTGAGGATATACCTTTAGATGTTGTCTATGAAGACGATGTTCTGATGGTTGTCAATAAGCCCGCGGGTCTTGTTGTACATCCTGGAGCAGGTAATTTTCATGGTACACTGATTAATGCTATTGCTTGGCATTTGAAAGATATGCCTTCCTTTGACCCTAATGACCCAGAGGTTGGATTGGTACATAGAATAGATAAGGATACGAGTGGACTCTTGGTGATAGCAAAGACACCTGATGCAAAAACGGCATTGGGAAAACAGTTCTTCAATAAGACTACCCATCGCAGCTATAATGCTATTGTTTGGGGAAACATAACGGAAGATGAAGGGCGCATCGAAGGGAACATTGCGCGTGATCCGAAAGACAGATTGCGCATGACGGTATTCCCTCCTGACTCGGAGATAGGTAAACCAGCAGTTACACATTATCGTGTCATTGAACGTTTCGGTTATACAACACTCATCGAATGTATCCTTGAGACAGGGCGTACTCATCAGATTCGTGCACACATGAAACATATTGGACACCCTTTGTTTGGTGATGAGCGTTATGGTGGAACAGAGATTCTGCGTGGTCAGCGGTCAAGTACTTACAAGGCTTTATCCGTAATTGTCTTGCACTCTGCAACCGTCAAGCACTTCATGCACGAACCTTAGGCTTTGTTCATCCCGTTACAGGTGAGCAGATGGACTTTACCAGTGAACTGCCTGCTGATCTTTCTGCACTGATTGAAAAGTGGAGAGGTTTTGTAAATGGACGAGCTGACGAGGTTATCAGCTAACGAGTTGACGAGGGAATGAGTTGACAAGGCACTTGATTATTGGTGCTAAGGTTTGTTGGAAAAGTAGTAGATTCAAATAAAAAGAAATAAATAATATCCCGCATAAGCCTCCGAAGACATTTAAAAGATAGCTCTTAGTGAGGGAGATGAGGGAATAAAACATAAAAAAGACACAATGAAAGATTCAAAGCGTACAATCGCTATCGTCTGTGGTGGCGATTCTTCAGAACATGATGTTTCTATGCGTTCAGGACAGGGATTATACTCTTTCTTTGATAAGGAGCGTTACAATATATATATAGTTGATGTAAAGGGTATCGATTGGAATGTAGAATTGCCTGATGGTAGTTTGGCACCAATTGATAAGAATGACTTCTCATTTGTCATAAACGGTGAGCGTGTAGAATTCGATTATGCTTATATTACAATCCATGGTCAGCCTGGTGAGAACGGTGTGATGCAGGGTTACTTTGATCTTATCCAACTACCATACTCAACTGGCGGCGTGTTGGTTGAGGCATTGACCTTTGATAAATATGTTCTTAATAACTATCTGCGTGGCTTGGGAATCAAGGTTGCCGATAGTATTCTGCTTCGTCGTGGTGAAGAGTATGATGAGGCTGAGATTGAAAAGCGACTTGGAATGCCTTGCTTTGTGAAACCAGCAGCTGATGGTAGTAGCTTTGGTGTATCAAAGGTGAAGAATATTGACCAGCTTGCACCAGCTCTTCGTGTTGCTTTTATGCAGAGCGATGAGGTTATGATTGAGGCTTTCATGGACGGTATGGAAATCTCTCAGGGTGTTTATAAGACAAAGGATAAGGCGGTTGTCTTCCCAGCTACTGAGGTTGTTACAAGCAATGAGTTCTTTGACTATAACGCTAAGTACAATGGTCAGGTAGAGGAGATTACACCTGCTCGTATGTCAGATGAGACCGCTAAGCGTGTTGCAGCTGAGACAAGTCGTATCTATGATATCCTGCATGCTAATGGTATCATTCGTATCGACTATATTATCTCAAAAGGATAAAGGATGGTAAGGATGTTATCAATATGCTTGAAATCAATACCACACCAGGTATGACCGTGACCAGCTTTATTCCACAGCAGGTACGTGCAGCAGGCTTAGATATTAAGGAAGTATTGAGCGAGATTGTTGAGAATCAGTTTTAGTAAGTTGGCTGAATAAGTCTATTCGAGAAAGTAAAAGAGGGTATCAGAATTGCCATTGTCTTTATGACAGGCTTCTGATACCCTCTTTTTATGTTTCGTTCGCTGATTAGTTGCGAACTATTGTTATTATCTTCTGCGAGTAGTTGCTGGACGCTTACCAACTGGACGTTTGCCAACAGGCTTCTTACCAACATTCTTCTTTGCTGCTGGGCGATTACCAACTGTTCTCTTATTAGAAGACTGAGCGTTAGAGGTCTGCTTGGTTGTAACAGGCTCTTCGTGTACAATTCTTTCAGGCATCTTATTCTCTGGACGAGCAAAACCATCTTTCTCAGCACGCTTACTCATAGTCTTGATACGCTTGTCGAGGTCAGGGTGTGATGAGAACATACGCTGCCACTTGCTATCTTTTTGGACACCAGCATCCTCTTCTAACTTCTTGAGACGCTCGAATGCAAGTGCCATAGCCCAAGGGTTCTTACCATTCTTCTTGAGGAACTCATAACCATAGCCATCAGCCTTGCTCTCCTGCTTCTGTGAGTAGGTGGCGTTGAGGAGTGACTCTCCAAGGCTACCGAGCTGTGACTCGCTTAGTGCAGCAGCAGCTCCATTGGTTGATGCGATTCCATCTTTCAAAGCAGAGGTTAGCAATGCGGTACGGAAACCTTTCTTAGAGTCCTTATGTGCGACGTGTCCAAGTTCATGACCGATAACACCCTAATAGCTCTTCATCAGTCATTGCATCCATCAAAGAAGAGAATACACGTACGCTACCATCTGGGCAAGCGAAAGCGTTTACGTCAGTAACATAATATACTTTTAAAGTTCAAAGGAATACCTTCAACCTGATGTCAGTCCCTGGGTGAGTCTGTTTCAGACGCTTTTGTGTATGGGCTTTTGGCATCACAAACATGGTTGTGCTCATCCATCCACGCAATATACTCTTTTACGTATTTTTGCCATGTCGGCATCTGTTAATGTGGCTGCTTTTAAGTACTTTTTGTGGCACCTCCTGCAGCTTTGCCAATATTGAACTGAGCCTTCATTGGTAAGGTTCCCTAAGAGGAGGAAGGCGCTCATACATACGCTGTAGATACTTTTTCTCATAAGAAATTGTTTTATTAATGATAATTTTTCACTTGCAAATTTATATATAATTTTTTTAAATATTCAAGACTAATTTACCCTTTTCTATTATTAGTAATTAGTATTTTAATGTCCCCCTTACTATTAATTATAACGATAAGTGATCTGATATATCATCTTTTGTTGTTGTGTTGAGGCTTAGCACGATTGTGTTGGTGCTTAGCACCAATGGTGCAAGCACTCAATACTATGCTATAGGTACTTTGAAAAGGGTATTGTTTGGGTTAAAAACGATGTTAACTTCTATGAGGTAATACTATTCTCATAAAGTCTTATTAGGTAGAAATCTTTATCAATGAAAGTAGAAATCTCATCAATGAAATGTAGAAAAATTCATCAATAAAAAGGACAACCCTGATTGGATTGTCCTTGTATGTTTGAATCTTCCTTTATTAGTTTCGGTTGTTTCCGAGGAAACGGAGGAGATAAAGGAAGAGGTTGATAAAGTCAAGATAAAGACTCAATGAACCAAGAAGTGCAATCTTCTGTGCTCCCTCGCCCGGCATCTGGTGCCATTCAGCAAGTTTTGTTTAATCTTCTGTGCATCCCAAGCTGTAAGACCTGTGAAGACAAGAACACCGATGCCACTAACGATTAAGTCGAACATTGTACTCTTTAAGAAAGATGTTTACCAATCCTGCGATGATAAGACCAATCAGTGCCATAAAGAGTATACCGCCCATCTTGGTTAAATCCTTCTTTGTTGTAGAACCTATCAAAGCCATAGCTCCGAAAGTTCCTGCTGTAATAAAAGAAGGTTTTTAGCGATGGCTGCTGAAGAGAAAGGCTGCGAAAAATCCAACCTAATGTCAGTCCATTGATGAGCAGCAAAGGCGATGAAACCATACTGTTGCTGCAACGAGTGACAGTCTATCGATGCGTGAAGAAAGGTACCATACAATACCTACTTCAACCAAACCTGCCACAAGTAATGGACCGCGTCCCATATAGAGGAGTTGGATGAGGGCAGGAGAATTGCCAGCACCATAGGCTATAACGCCAGTGATAGCAAGTGCCATAGCCATCCATACATATACCTTACGCATGAGTGATGGAAATACACGTGACATTTCTAAGTCGCGCTCTTGGCTACTTGTCACGTTTGTGAAATTGTCAAAATTCATATTCATAATCTTTCTTTGTTTGTTATCTGTTCTCTATTGCCACCATACTTTTTGGCTCTGTGGCATAACTGCTTTTATATTTGTTTGTTATGCAAATGCTATGCCATTTAATTGCAAATATAAAGGAAAGATTGGACACTAACAAATATAAAGTTGATTTTTGATTAATTTTTATAATATTTAATTGAGATAAACCTTTGTCTGACTTTTTTATATGCTTTATGCATGATAATAGTATATTAATACTTTATTTTGCATTTTTCTTGTATTTTTTTATTTGCATAAATAAAAAGTTTTTGCATACTTTTGCAAGCGAATCAGAATATATATACAGTTATGAAGGTAAAAAACAGTAGACTTGAAGCATTGAAGATGTTAATTTCAAGTATGGAACTTAGTTCCCAAGAAGAAGTATTAAAGGAATTAGAGAAAGAAGGATTCAAACTGACTCAGGCAACATTGAGTCGTGATCTCAAGCAGTTGAAAAGTGGCAAAGGCTGCTTCTATGAACGGAAAAGTATGTATATGTTCTGCCAAATGAGACAATGTATCGTCGTGTGACGACTCCTCGTAAAGCAACGGAGATGATGCAGCGAAGTGGGTATATCTCGGTAAATATCTCGGGGCAGTTGGCTATTGTTAAGACACGTCCAGGTTATGCCAGTGCGCTTGCATACGACATTGATAACTCTGATTCACATTATATATTAGGTTCAATTGCGGGCGATGATACTATCTTTCATTGCGCTTCGTGAGGGTGCTTCACGTGGTCAAGTGTTAGAGGCATTGTCGTATGTAATTCCTGAGATTGGATAGGAATCGTGCGTACTTACATCAAGTATCGACTTTTGATATTAATATATAAGGTGTAAGTCTTTTAAAAAAACTCGTTTTATAAATTCTATAGAAGTGGATTTATGAAACGAGTCGTGTATATTTATTCCCAATGTTTCCTTTTCTTTGTAGGATAAGTTGTTTGTAATTATTGCCATCTAAATTTGATATTTATATGCACAACTCACCTATAGGTGTGTATAATTTTGTTTATTTAATATGTAAATTACTGAAAAGTTATCACTTTTCGGCGTGAATTTGATTTTATTTCTTACTTTTGCGAAGAATAAAGTTGTATATAGGATTATGGAAGAAGCGATAAAGTTAATAGGCGAAAGATTAAAAGGCTTACGTGAGTCTTTGGATATCTCAGTAGAAGAAATGGCAGAAACCTGTGGAGTCACGGATGAGAAATATCTAAAAATGGAAGCAGGAGAGAGTGACTTGTCGGTTAGTAGACTATATAAGTTGTCTCAAAAGTATGGTATTGCGTTGGATGCTTTGATGTTTGGTGAGGAGCCACACATGTGTTCTTATTTCCTTACACGTAGGGGGAAGGGCATGAGCGTAGAACGTAAGTATGCCTATAAATATCAGAGTTTAGCAAGCGGATTCAGTGGTCGTAGGGCCGATCCCTTCCTTGTGACGGTAGAGCCAAAGCCTGAAGATGCCCCTGTAAATATGGATATACACCCTGGACAAGAGTTTAATATGGTTTGGGAAGGGCGTATGGATCTTAGGTTAGGGGATAAACGATTTGTTTTAGAACCAGGTGATTGCATTTATTTCGATGCTAATCAACCTCATTGTATGCGTGCTTTGGATAACGTACCAATGCGCTTCTTGGCTATTATATTTTAGGTTTAGTTATTCATAACCTCTAAAGGAATAGTGACGATGGTATATCGTGTACTTTTTAGAGAGGGTATAGTCTTTTAATATGTTTATTTTGTGTGATATAGGAAAACCTATAAAGCATAATGTTAAATTCAAAAGAATAAAAATGATAGAAAGATATTTAACACAAACACATTTTTACTTCAGAGGAAGATTTTTCGTGACAACCTACATTTCGTAGTTCCTGAAACGTTTAACTTTGCTTACGATGTTATGGATGAGTGGGCAAAGGTTGCACCAGATAAGTTAGCTTTGCTGTGGACCAGTGAACGTGGAGAGGAGTTGAGGGCAACGTATGCCGAGTTTAAAGAGCAAACCGACCAGGCAGCAGCTTACTTCCTTAGTCTTGGTATAGGACGTGGCGACAAGGTTATGCTGATATTGAAACGTCATTATCAATGGTGGATTTCGATGATGGCGCTGTGCAAGATAGGTGCTGTGGCAATTCCTGCAACCCATATGTTGACAGCAAGTGATATCGTTTATCGAAATCAGCGTGCGTCTGTAAAAGCTATAATATGTGTCAATGATGAATATGTGACTACGCAGGTTCGAGAGGCTATGTTCGAGAGTCCAACAGTAGAGGTTCTTGTTGCTGTTAACTCATTGGCACAGAAGGGTTGCCCTGTAGCAGAGGGATTTCATAATTGGTTTGCTGAATGGGAGAAAGCGCCAGCCTTTGTGCGTCCAGAGGAAGTGAATGTAAATGAAGATACGATGTTGATGTATTTCACAAGTGGTACCAGCGGTGAACCGAAGATGGTGGCGCATGATTATCTCTATGCGTTAGGACATTTAGTAACAGGTGTTTTCTGGCATAACCTTGATGAGGATAGTATCCATCTAACTGTGGCTGACACGGGATGGGGAAAGGCTGTGTGGGGTAAACTTTACGGACAATGGTTTGCGGGTGCAACGGTCTTCGTATATGATCATGAGAAATTTTCGGCAGAAAAGATTATGCGTATGATGGAGAAATATCGTATTACTTCGTTCTGCGCACCTCCAACTATCTACCGTTTTATGTTGCAAGAGGATTTCTCGCAGTATGATCTTTCTGCGCTGAAGTATTGCACTACGGCTGGAGAAGCTCTTGAACCAGTTGTCTTCCAGAAGTTTTATGAGCTTGTGGGAGTCAAGATGATGGAAGGTTTTGGACAAACGGAAACGACAATGACTTTGGGTACTTTCCCTTGGGTTAAACCTAAGCCAGGCAGTATGGGTAAACCGAATCCGCAGTATGATGTTAAGTTATTGAAGTCGGACGGCTCTCCGTGTGAAGATGGTGAAAAGGGTGAAATCTGTATAGATACCAGTGCTGGGAAGGGCGATAGGACTCTTTAAGGGATATTATCGTGACCCAGAATTGACTGAGAAAGTTTGGCATGATAATCTTTATCATACTGGTGATTTGGCATGGCGTGATGAAGAAGGATATTATTGGTTTGTAGGTCGTGCTGATGATGTTATAAAAAGTTCGGGTTATCGTATTGGACCGTTTGAGGTTGAGAGTGCACTGATGACACATCCTGCAGTTGTCGAGTGTGCAGTAACGGGTGTGCCTGATGAGATACGTGGTATGATTGTAAAGGCAACTGTTGTTCTTGCCAATGATTGGAAGGGTAAGGCAGATGATGCATTTGTGAAGGAATTGCAAAATCATGTGAAGCGTGTGACAGCTCCCTACAAGTATCCACGTATCATAGAATTTGTTGATGCGTTACCGAAAACAATCTCTGGAAAGATTCGACGTGTGGAAATTCGTGAACGTGATAAGCAGTAGATAGATTTGTTTTCTTTTTAAGCATGTCTTTATATTATATAATGTGTAGTGCTTAATTTGGTGCTTTAAAATGTGGTATAAAGAAGAAAAATGCAATTTTTTGAAAGTTTTTCTTCAAAACATTTGGTGGGAGAGGAAATTCTGTATACCTTTGCACTCGCTTTACAAAACAAGCCACCTGGCAAGTTACTTAAAGCAGTAAAGAAAGAGTTCTTTGAAAAGATTTACATAAACAGAGAAGTAGTACAAGAAGCGTCTGTTTGGTTTTATATCAAATGGATGGGTAAAAGAAACGAACCGATCAATTCGTTGTCCCTACTTTTGAGGCACCGCCTCAAAGCTAAAGGAACAAAAGAAAAGGTGCTTTTTACTTGATACTTTTAGGATAAGCGTTCTGAAACAGAGATTACTCGGTGAAGCGTTTGGGTTTAGTGGTATCCATTATCACTTATCACCCATCACTTATCACCAAACACATATTTTTACAATGGAGAGTTTGATCCTGGCTCAGGATGAACGCTAGCTACAGGCTTAACACATGCAAGTCGAGGGGAAACGGCATTGAGTGCTTGCACTCTTTGGACGTCGACCGGCGCACGGGTGAGTAACGCGTATCCAACCTTCCCATTACTGTGGGATAACCTGCCGAAAGGCAGACTAATACCGCATAGTCTTCGATGACGGCATCAGATTTGAAGTAAAGATTTATCGGTAATGGATGGGGATGCGTCTGATTAGCTTGTTGGCGGGGTAACGGCCCACCAAGGCTACGATCAGTAGGGGTTCTGAGAGGAAGGTCCCCCACATTGGAACTGAGACACGGTCCAAACTCCTACGGGAGGCAGCAGTGAGGAATATTGGTCAATGGACGGAAGTCTGAACCAGCCAAGTAGCGTGCAGGATGACGGCCCTATGGGTTGTAAACTGCTTTTGTATGGGGATAAAGTTAGGGACGTGTCCCTATTTGCAGGTACCATACGAATAAGGACCGGCTAATTCCGTGCCAGCAGCCGCGGTAATACGGAAGGTCCAGGCGTTATCCGGATTTATTGGGTTTAAAGGGAGCGTAGGCTGGAGATTAAGTGTGTTGTGAAATGTAGACGCTCAACGTCTGAATTGCAGCGCATACTGGTTTCCTTGAGTACGCACAACGTTGGCGGAATTCGTCGTGTAGCGGTGAAATGCTTAGATATGACGAAGAACTCCGATTGCGAAGGCAGCTGACGGGAGCGCAACTGACGCTTAAGCTCGAAGGTGCGGGTATCAAACAGGATTAGATACCCTGGTAGTCCGCACAGTAAACGATGGATGCCCGCTGTTGGTACCTGGTATCAGCGGCTAAGCGAAAGCATTAAGCATCCCACCTGGGGAGTACGCCGGCAACGGTGAAACTCA